>LFIK01000400.1_pt1 | contig 32423 bp, 13 predicted proteins | sample 643401 | NCBI WGS metagenome assembly LFIK01 (sample SAMN03777447, study PRJNA286221) | soda lake metagenome | biome: soda lake; feature: Kulunda steppe; material: water; isolation source: sample T5-Br brine of Lake Tanatar-5 | place: Russia: Kulunda steppe | collected 2010-07
CATCCCGTGATTCCAATTGATTCGCGGTCGACAGGACCGCCGCTGATAGCATGAGCGTCTTGAAGGTCAGGACGGCTTTAAGGAGTGGTCGGTTCATTTTATATTACTTATGGTGAGGGGTTAAAGGTAAAGGGTGACATTATCTGGATTCAAGGATTCTCAACCCGTCTACTTTGTCGTGCTTGATCTCAATGAACTCATCGTAGTTCGACTCATTCACAACCGTGCCATTGATATTCAGGTTGATGATATCGATGTTCGACAGTGAATTGTCGTAGGCTGAGCCGATCAGGGAGCGGTGCATTATCAGAGGGCTGTTCACGGTGATGTTCTCGAGGGTGACACCGTCGATACGGGTGTGAATTTCCTCTGAGGTGGGCACGGCGAACCAAATCGGCGCGTAGGGAAGGGCCTGATCCATATTATAGATGGAAAAAACACGGTAAATGTAAGGCGATTCGATGCGGATATCCCTGAAGGTGAAGTTGTTTACGGTGATGTCGCCAGCTGTCGTCATGCCGATCACGGAGTGCGTTACCGTTGACCATTCAGTCCATCTTTTTGGGATGAAGTAGGCAATCACATCGATATCTTCGACAGTAGTATTGGAGTAGGTTACTCCGTCGCGGACCTCCTTCATCATGATCGGGTGTGCGTTTTCCAGCTGCCAGATCACGACGCCGCGTGCGTGCGTGCCATCGGTGATCTTCAGGTTGTCGTCGTGGGCCATGAGGAAGCAGTCTTCGATTAAGCCATTGTCGACATAATCGATGCCGTCATTGTTTCCGTGCCATGTTCCGGTCATGGTGACATCGCGGATCAGGCTGCCTCCCACGATGCCAAAAAAGGTGACCTCGGTTACATTTACGCCAATGAGTCTGTCGACATCAATGACTTGGCCGCCGTCATGATAGCTGGTGTAAACCAGTGCCTCCATCTCCAACGGTCCGGGAACTTCACTGCCGTCTTCCAAATGACCGACAAACCATTCGTGGTTAATACCCGAAATCACACCTCTGCCGATGACTGAGGAAATCCCGGAGGTCGTAGTGTCTTTCTTGATACGAGCTGCCAGGTAGGAGCCGCCCTCAAGATAAAAGGTCTGGCCACCACGGATCATCGTTTGATGGTAAGGGTGGGTGCCCAGGTGAGATAGGTCATGGTATCCCGGCTTGAACCAAACGGTCCTGTATTGGTCCATCTTTTCCTGTTTAATCTCATCGCCAGGATTGATCACGAGTGTCGATGGTGCGTGTTTATTTGGGATTTCGTCCTCAACTGGCATGCCAAAGACAAACAGCGGGTTTTTGAAACCTTCCGAAAGACTTTGAACAACCTGGCCGCCTTTGAAATTTGGCCGGTCTATCGATTGATCGTGCCCGTCGGCCCGATATCGAATGGGTTTATGATCCTCGGCGAGATCGACGAATAGCTGCCATGCCTCGTCGTAATTCGGCACAACAGCTACCTTTCGCGGCTTGTCCAGCTTGAAGACAATCGTATCGCCGTTTTCGATCCAGGAGTCGATCCCGTAGGATGTGGGCAAGACGCGTGCGCTGGTAAGGGGTAGGCTAATGTGCTCGGCACTCGGATTCACCTGAACCCGTACGGTGATTTCTCCGTCGAAAGAGAAAATCGCCGTTGAGTGCTCCGACACGGAACGATTCTCTGCGGGCCTGTTGAATACCTGCTTTATCTTACGATCCCAGGAATAAAATTTATCATACGTTTCCTGAGCCTTGTTGTAATAAACGAAGCTCTCGTATTTCTTGTTGTTCTGTTCGATAGTGACGGTGTAGTCCTCCGAGGCGAACCTTTCGCCTCCAGGAAAGTCATACACATGCACGACGTCCCTTGCTTCCAATTGGTTGATTGTGGACATGAGGGCTACTGACAAAAGGAGCGCTTTGAAGGTCAGGATAGCTTTCGAAGGTGATTGTTTCAGATTTTCCATTTTTTGGTGAGGATTTTTAGATTAAACTTTTGATCGAATGCGGAGTCTCAGTTGAATATGAACGTATTCCAAAGTGGGCTTCACGCGCAAGGTGAACCGGCGGCGCGGAAGTTAACTTTCGAGAAGAAACACTTCAGCAAGATTGTCAGACCAATGCTTACAGGTTGAGGAGTTTTAAATTGGTGGTATGGAGTTCAGTCTAGCGCATCAATATCCTATGGCATATGCACGATTTGGTTTTTTAAGTTAATAATCTGGGAATCTGAAGGAGCCCGTTCACGGTGGCAGCTTCATGGGCGTTGCTGATTGATTGGATTCTTCACCTCCGAGCGACATTCTGTGTCGAGTCATCGGGCCAAGGAAAAGCGGATGGATCAAAAGTTGCGTCGGCATTCCGGTGGCTCAAATGAGCGTCATTGAGCTTGAATTACGGATGATTGAGCTGATCTTCCTTGTCGGTTTTTCGGTCGTTCTGTTAGTGTTATACTTTCGAAAATTACAGCTGCACTACCTTATATTGATCTATCTTAATTGGTTGTCTCCTTGGTGTAAGCTGTTCCCATCTTTCTGCCCCAAGGCGCTTTATATTTAGAATGAAATTGATGAAACTACTCGCAGTTATCTGTGTAACCCCATGGTTGTTTTTCGCTGCCCAGGCGGGCGAACCAAACCAACGGCCGAACATCCTGTTTGGCATTATGGATGATACCTCGTACCCGCACATGAGTGCCTACGGAACGCCTTGGGTGGATACACCGGCTTTTGACCGTCTTGCCGATGAGGGCATTTTGTTCGAGAATGCGTATACTCCCAACGCTAAGTGTGCCCCCTCGAGGGCAATCGTCCTGACCGGTCGCCAAAGCTGGGAGCTGGAGCAGATTGGTGTGCACATTGCAGTTTGGCCGGAGAACCGCTTCAAAACTTGGATGGAGGCCTTGGCTGAGAATGGCTACCACGCTGGATTCACGGGTAAGCCCTGGGGGCCAGGAATTATTGAGGGTGATGCGGACCGGCTACTTGTGGGTAAGTCGTACAATGATATTAATACTCCTCCCCCTGCGCGATTCATCTCGAATACGGATTACGCGAAAAATTTTGAGCAGTTTTTGGATGATGTCGAAGACGGGCAGCCTTGGACTTTTTGGTATGGCTCCCGCGAACCCCACCGTCGCTACGAATACGGGGTAGGGGTACGCCTCGGCGGTAAGCAAGTCGACGACATCGATGAAGTCCCCCCCTATTGGCCGGATAATGAAATCATCCGCAACGACATGCTCGATTATGCTTTCGAGATTGAGCACGCCGACCGCCACCTCGCTCAGATGCTGGCGTTGCTTGAGGAGCGCGGCGAGTTGGACAACACGATTGTTGTTTTCACTTCTGACAATGGGATGCCTTTCCCCCGCGCCAAAGGGATGCAGTACGAGGTCTCGAATCACATGCCACTTGCCATCATGTGGCCGAACGGCATCAAGAACCCTGGTCGGGTCGAAGAGGGTTTCATCTCCTTTATCGACTTCGCGCCCACGTTCATGGCAGCCGCCGGGGTGGACATGGAACAGGCTGGCATGGAGCCAAGTTCGGGCAAGGACATGCACGAAATTTTCCAGGATAGCCTGCGCAAACAGGATTGGGGCTATATTCTTCTCGGTCAGGAGCGGCATGATGTGGGTCGCCCGAACAATCAAGGCTATCCGATCCGCTCCATCATTCAGGATGGCTTCCTCTACATGCACAACTTCAAGCCACACCTCTGGCCCGCGGGCAATCCGGAGACCGGATATTTGAATACCGACGGGTCACCGACTAAAACCTACATCCTGGAGCTTCGCAGGGATGGTATTGACGAGCAGTTTTGGCGCTGGAATTTCGGTAAGAATCCCCAGGAGCAGCTGTATCACATTGCGGTCGACCCCCATTGTATGGTCAATCTTGCTTACAAACCTGAATATCAGGAAATCAAAGAGGCTTTGAAGAAAAAGCTCTTCACAGATCTCAAGCGGACCAACGATCCTCGGGTAGTTGGACCGGATCCCGATATTTTTGACGGCTATCCGATATGGCGCGAAGTTTTCGTCGACTTCTACGAGCGTTTTATGGCGGGTGAAGTGGGTCCGGAGGCAACCGGTTGGATTTATCCTTCCGATTATGAAGACGGACCGATCGATTGAGAGCTCCAAAAGATCACGAGATGCGGAAGGAAAGGATTCTCGCGCCGAACTTCTGTCATCGGCCCGTTCACTTTTGACCTTTCCAAACGAATACTGGCATAGTTTAGATTTATGAAATCCCTAAAAATACCAACACTTCTCTTATCGATCCCATGCCTGCTTGCGGCGGCGCAAGCGGCGGAGTCGACTCAGCGGCCCAACATTTTGTTTGGCATTATGGATGACACCTCATATCCGCACATGAGTGCTTACGGAACGACTTGGGTGGACACCCCAGCGTTTGATCGCCTCGCAGAGGAGGGTATCCTGTTCGAGAATGCGTATACTCCCAACGCCAAGTGCGCACCCTCGCGGGCAATCGTCCTTACCGGTCGCCAAAGCTGGGAGCTGGAGCAGATTGGCGTGCACAATGCGGTTTGGCCGGAGACTGGCTTTAAAACCTGGATGGAGGCCTTGGCTGAGAACGGCTATGTCTCAGGGTTTACTGGAAAGCCTTGGGGGCCAGGAAGGGTCGAAGGCAATCCGGATCGACCGATCGTGGGTCAGGAGTTCAATATGCATACGACTCCCCCTCCGGCCCGATACATGGCCGGCAGTGACTACGCCAGAAACTTCGAGCAGTTTTTGGACGACAATGAGGACGGTAAACCATGGGCCTTCTGGTATGGTTCCAGAGAGCCTCATCGGCCCTATGATTTTGGCGCTGGTATTCGCGTTGGCGGCAAGGACCCGTCTGATATCGATGAAGTGCCTGCCTATTGGCCAGACAACGAGATCGTCCGCACCGATATGCTCGACTACGCTTTTGAGATTGAGCATGCGGATCGACACCTTGATACAATGCTGGCGCTGCTTGAGGAACGCGGTGAATTGGACAATACGATTGTCGTCTTCACATCGGACAATGGTATGCCTTTTCCCCGGGCCAAAGGTATGCAGTATGAGGTTTCTAACCACATGCCGCTTGCAATCATGTGGCCGAATGGCATCAAAAACCCTGGTAGGGTTGAAGAGGGGTTCATCTCCTTTGTAGACTTTGCGCCAACATTTATGGCAGCAGCCGGCGTTGACATGGAACAGGCTGGCATGGAGCCCAGTTCGGGCAAGGACATGCGTGAAATTTTCGAGGACGGTCTGCGCAAGCAGGATTGGGGCTATATTCTTCTCGGTCAGGAGCGGCATGACTATGGTCGCCCGGAAAATCAAGGCTACCCGATTCGCTCGATCATTCAGGATGGTTTTCTCTACATGCACAACTTCAAGCCGCATCTCTGGCCTGCAGGCAACCCGGAGACCGGATACTTGAATACTGACGGGTCGCCTACCAAAACCTTTATCCTCAATCTTCGCAGGGATGGTGTTGACGAGCAGTTTTGGCAGTTGAATTTCGGTAAGAATCCCAGGGAACAGCTGTATCACATTGCGGTCGATCCCGAATGCTTGGTCAATCTCGCTTACAAACCTGAATATCAGGAAATCAAAGAGGCTTTGAAGAAAAAGCTCTTCACAGATCTCAAGCGGACAAACGACCCTCGGGTGGTAGGACCGGATCCAGATATCTTTGATAGCTACCCGTTCCGCGTCGACATAGCACATGATTTTTACGAGCGCTACATGGCTGGTGAGGCAACTTCAGAACAGACCGGTTGGGTGGACCCGTCTGATTATGAAGAAGAGCCGCTCGATTAATTCGAATATTTCGAACAAAAATTCGCAATAGTTCTAAAAAGTAATGGCAATGAACGCTCTGTGTTTTTATCAAGACACAGAGCGTTTTTATGCTGAGAGGGCCCTCGGCGTCTCTGCCTGTGTTGCGAACACGGAGACCATTCACGCCTCGCTGGAAACACTTTGTGAATCTCGCGAGTGGTCCTATTTAAACGTTATCCCTACACTTCAAGACGAATGAAACTATCAATTATCTTATTATCGATCCTGTGCTTGTTCGCTGCTGCGCAAGCGTCTGAGTCGACCCAGCGGCCGAACATCCTCTTTGGCATCATGGACGATACCTCGTATCCGCACATGAGCGCATACGGAACGACCTGGGTGGACACCCCGGCGTTCGACCGCCTTGCCGAGGAGGGCATTCTGTTTGAGAATGCCTACACGCCCAATGCCAAGTGCGCCCCCTCGCGGGCCGCTATCCTTACCGGGCGTTACAGTTGGCAGCTAGAGCAAATCGGGGTGCACGCCGCCGTTTGGCCGGAGACCCGCTTCAAGACATGGATGGAAGCCTTGGCGGAGTATGGCTATGTCGCTGGATTTACGGGCAAGCCTTGGGCACCCGGTAGGGTAGAGGGAAATCCGGACCGGCCGCTCGTCGGGGCCGAGTTTAATATGCACACCGCGTCCTCTCCCACACAGACCATATCGAGCACGGACTACGCCCGAAACTTTGAACAATTCCTCGATGACAACGAGGACGGACAACCGTGGGCCTTCTGGTATGGCGCCCATGAGCCGCACCGATCCTACGAGTATGGCTCCGGCGTGCGCGTGGGCGGAAAACGCATAGCCGATATCGATGAAGTCCCCTCCTTTTGGCCGGATAACGAAATCATTCGCAACGATATGCTCGATTACGCTTTTGAGATCGAGCACGCCGATGGCCACCTCGGCCGGATGCTGGCGTTGCTCGAAGAACGGGGTGAACTGGACAACACGATCATCATCTTCACCTCGGACAACGGCATGCCCTTTCCTCGCGCCAAAGGCATGCAGTATGAAATCTCCAACCACATGCCCCTCGCCATCATGTGGCCCGAAGGCATCAAAAACCCCGGTCGGGTTGAAGAGGGTTTCGTTTCCTTTGTCGACTTTGCGCCGACTATCATGGGGGCTGTTGGCATAGGTATGGAAGAGGCGGGTATGGAGCCCAGTTCCGGCAAGGACATGGGGGAGATTTTCAGGGATAGCCTGCGCAAGCAGGATTGGTCCTACATCCTCCTCGGGCAAGAGCGGCATGACTACGGTCGCCCAAAAAATCAAGGCTACCCGATTCGGTCGATTATTCAGGATGGGTATCTGTACATGCACAATTTCAAGCCGCACCTCTGGCCGGCCGGTAACCCCGAGACCGGATACCTGAACACAGATGGATCACCCACCAAAACCTTCATCCTAAATCTTCGGCGGGACGGCATCGACACCCACTTTTGGGAGCTGAACTTCGGCAAGAATCCGCAGGAGCAATTGTATCACATTGCCGTCGACCCCTATTGTGTGGTCAATCTCGCTGAAAAACCGGAGTATCAGCGACTCAAGGAGGCCATGAAGGAAAAGCTCTTCACGGACCTCAAGCGGACGAACGATCCACGAGTGGTTGGACCCGATCCCGACATCTTTGATTCATACCCCTTCCGTATTGAGGCCGCACACGATTTCTATGAGCGTTACATGGCCGGTGAGGCGGGTTCAGAGCAGACCTTCTGGGTCAATCCTTCTGATTACGAAGAAGAGCCGATTTACAGTGAAAACAAATAAATGAGGTGTTTTTTCGGTTGAGTGGTCAGCTTTTCGCGGTTGAGCCAATTTTCCTGCCATTTGAGTCATATGTGGTAATGGATTTCGCCATCATTGTTTATGGTTTTGGCTGTCTCTGAAAACGTCCATTACCCCGTGAGGGTGACTTCAAAGTCATTCCAATCTCCAAGTTAACCTCCAAGTTCATAATAATGAAAAACTCCATCACAAGAGTGGTAGCGGAGCCGTGCTCTCTACCGATTAACCCCTAACACAAATATCCATGAAACTTAACAAACTAAAAACTATCTGGCTTTTGCTGCCGGGGCTTCTGTTGCCCTTTCAAGCGACTCAAGCCCAATCTCCGGATGACGCCGATCCCGAGGAGGTTTTTGAGCTCTCACCCTTCTCCGTGGAGGGTTCACAAGATATCGGGTATCTAGCTACTTCCTCAATGGCCGGTTCCCGGTTGAACACGAATTTGCGCGATGTGGGTTCTTCCATCCAAGTGGTCACCCAAGAATTTATGCGAGATATCGGGGCCACGAGCCTGGACACGCTCCTGCAATACACCACATCCACGGAAACTGCTGGTATGCAGGGCAACTTTACCGGCTTCTCACAGTCGGGCACGGACCCGAACGTGGGTACGGTCGCAGCTCGGGTGTCTCCTACCCACCGCGTGCGTGGTATTGGAGCGCCTGACCGGACGCGGGACTTTTTCCAGACCCTCGTCAACTTCGACAATTACAATTTCGAGCGTGTGGATATCAACCGGGGAGCGAATTCCTTCCTCTTCGGCTTGGGTTCACCGGCTGGCTTGGTCAACGCAAATCTGAAGAAGGCTCTATTTAGGGATATGTCCGAGATTTCCTTTAGGATTGGAAGCCCGGGCCACAGCCCCTCAGTGCGTTCAACGTTCGATTTCAATCGCGTCTTGCGTGATGACCTTCTAGCCGTTCGTATCGCTGGGCTTTATGATGATAAGAAGCATTACCAAAGGCCGACGTATGCCCGGGACAAGCGGCTGTACGGCACCTTTACCCTTACCCCGTTTTCGAACACTACCGTTCAAGGCCATTTTGAGGTTATGGATTATCAGGGCGCTCCGCCGGCTCCGGTCCTTCCGGCGCACAGCTTGGATATGTTTCTCGATCCCCCCGATCCAGAGCTTGCCCGCTTGTCAGTCAGTGTCATTGAGGACCATCGAGGCGACAATATATTAAGCACCCCTCCTTTTAACGAAGGAGACAAGCTTGACCGCCTCGGACCGCTGCATCAGTCTCTCAGCTTTGTCTGGGACAATCAGGTAGGGGTTTCCAACAATGAACCGAGCATGGCTCTGGGCACGGCTCTGGGCACACGCGGAGGTCCGCCGCGCTTTCCCGATCCCACCGACCCCGATGGTTTTTGGGGTGGGGGACGTCCATGGCTCAATACTGTTCGCCACGGGAATTTTTATGAGTTTAAGGGAGTTGGCTGGCTCGACCAGGGATTTGTCGACCTCGATACCTTCCCTTTTCACCGCTATAATTTGGCCGGGGATGGCGATTCCATCGAGCGAGAATTCAAAAACTATAATTTGTCAGTCCAGCAGCTCTTGTTTAATGGTCGCGGTGGCTTCGAGGTCGCCTTTGACCGGCAAGAGTATGAGGCCGAAAACTATATCGTGTTCCAAGCCAGAATGGAGGAGATCTGGTTTGACATCAATGAAACCTTTCTGATCCCCGATCCGGACGGCGACGGCATGACGCCCATGGCCAATCCGAATTATGGCCGTCCTGCCGTGACGACTCAAAACAATTCGCCGTTAGTTACGGAGGAACAAGACTCAGTTCGGTTTACCGGATTCTACCGACATGATTTCCGCGATCATGTGGATGGTTTTCTCGGGACTTTGCTGGGAAGACACCGTTTGACCGCCTTGTTTGACCGGGTCGACACCGATTTCCAAAGGAGTGTTCGACGCTATGCCTCTTTCCTTCCGGATGGAACGCCGGCTGACATTAATTCCCAACAGAATTTCACACCGAACCAATTTGCCCGGCAAATGTTCCAGATCATGTACATTGGTCCGCAGCAATTGGATGCCTTCACTGATCCGAATTTTACCTTGGCTGACTTCCAATTTAACCCCACGACGACGACCCTTGCCAGGAAGGAAAGAAGCCGTCCGGTCACTTTCTGGAACGTCGAGGAGCAGAGGTTTGACGAAACCGAGGTCTCAGCTCGTTGGGTCCCCAACCGGGGACAGGAACTTTCGTCCTCAACGCTCGATTCGTACGCCTTCAACACGCAAAGTCATCTCCTCAATGACCACATTGTCGTCAACCTTGGCTGGCGCGAGGACGAGATAAGCCAGAGACTGCGTGTCAACGACGCGCCCATCATTGATGGGGTGACCAACGTTGATCCGGAGAATTTTAATCTTGATGATACCGTCCCGGAAGTGCAAAAGCGGAGCACCTTCGGCTATGGTTTCGTGGCCAATCTCCCGAGGAACCTAATACCGGTTCCTGATTGGTTCGATATGGCCATCCACTACAACAAATCCGAGAACTTTGTTCCTGAGGCGGGCTTGCAAGATATGTACGGTGACCCACTGCCACCGCCGACAGGCGAAAGCGAAGATTACGGGTTCAGTATGTTCCTCTTCGACGGCAAGGTCGTGGCCAGGGTGAATCGCTTCGTCGGCCGTCAAGCAAACAACAACGCTGGGCTTTGGGGAAACGTTAGCTCAAACGTAACCACCCTGCTCCGTAGCCATGGCATACTTACCAACCATATCATGGAGATGGATCCTGAAGGTAATCGTGAGATCACCCAGGAAGCACTTGACGAGAGTAATATTCCGCGAAGCAATGAACTCCTCGAGCGTGCCTACGACGCGAGGGATTGGCTGGAAGCCAACATTGATCCGCGGATTTTAGAGGTGTTTGCTACTGAATTTGACGAGGACGGTAGATTTCTTGGCGTAGAATGGGCTGGCTCGCAAACCACGGATCTGCAAGATATCACCGCAAGAGGTACCGAATTCGAACTCACGGCGAACCCAATGCCAAATTGGCGCATTTCGTTGAACATTGCGCGGTATGAGACCACCTTGGACAACATTGGTCCGCGCCTCGCAGCGTTCATCGATGAGGTTTCGATCCCCTACATCGAACAGTTTGGTGATCTGGACTTTGGCCAGGCCACCAGAACCGATGTGCAAAACAGCATCCGGCAAGAGGTGAACGAGGATGTGTTTGAATTCTTCGCCTCCAAAGCGAGCGAGGGCATGGCGACGCCGGAGCAGCGCAAATGGAGCGGCAGCTTTGTAACGAACTATGCCTTCCGCAGCGGACCCTTGCAAGGCTTCGCCGTCGGTGGTGCCGTGCGCTGGCAAGACCGCTATGCGTACGGTTATCCTCTGGATGAAATTGGTGGGATCGTTGTGCCAGATGTTCAGAATCCCTACATGAGCCCGACGCAGACAAATGTGGACCTGTTTTTCCGTTATCGGACGAACATCATGAACAACCGGGTAACTATGATAACCCAATTGAATATCAAAAATGTTAATAATTGGAACAGCGATAATGTCTCTGTTATCCGTGTTCAACCGGATGGGTCACCGGCACGTGCCCGCATCGATCCTCCCCGCGAGATTTTCCTCACCACGACCTTCCAGTTCTGAGGAAATATGCTTGGGTTGATTTCAACCTGAACCGGGTTGGGTAGGGCTCCTCCCAAAGGAGCTAAAGCCCAGTTGAAAATTGCAGTCTGGCCAATCTTTGGATTGGCCAGACTTTTTTATTTACTCAGTGAAATCGCGCTGGCGCTGTGGATTAACCTTAACGAGTAAACCCGAGGCTTTCTTCTTCCGGGTTAAGCCTTCTTGGACAGGCCGCAGCATGGAAAAGCCCGCCTTCATTTTCGACGGCCGCAATATCCTTGATCTCGAGCAAACCCGACTGATCGCAGCTCAGCTCTAACTGTCGGTTTCCTTGAATTCGAAGGTTTGCTGGACGCGCACCGGCATCGGCCTACCGTTCTTGCGCGGAATATCGTAGCGCATGCCTTGAATGGATAGAATTGCAGCTTCAACTACGGATGGGTGAGCGGACTCCACTGGCAGGGCCAACCGTGTTTGACCGTCGCGGTCAATGTAGTATTCCATGCGGACCGTGCCATTGATAAAGTTTTCTTGTTCGTCCACTGGAAAAATCTTTTTGGGCTCTGCAAGCAATTGAGGAACCTCGTCCAACTCATTCAACTGACACAGTCTGAATGCAGGCTTTGGAAGCCCTCTCATAGGATTGAAACGGTGGCTAATCCACTCGCCGCCGGTGTAGTAGCGAACGCCGGTGTCGCGAAAATGCAGGCGTATACTTGAGCGCATAACCTGTGGTTCGCCGTCAATTTTCGCGGGCAGGAAACGGCTTTGCTGCAATCCAGTGAGGGCAGATCGGGCAAAGTCTTCATCGGTGGCCTCGACAACAATGAATTCCGATGCCTGTCCTTCCTCATCGGTGAGGAAGTGAACCTCCGCCATGCCTTCATCTACTCTTTTAGCTGCACTGGAAAGAGGGAACTGGACGAGGTTGTCAACCAATTGAGGTGCAGTGGTCTCGGCCTGAGGTCGTACAACCCCGTGGCTGTGCAATCCCGAAATGGCGATCATTAGCAATACTGTGACGATTATTTTCATGGCTACCTCCATAGTATTAAAAGTGTATGGTTGCTTTTTTATAACTTTGTCCCGGTCGTTTGACAAATAAATTCGTAAGATGGCCTCTGTTGAATTGTGGTAAATTGGTCCGATTTTACTGCTGTTATGGAACATAAGTGCTAATGAAATTTATCGAAATTAGGTATAATTTGGGCGGCCCGGAAGGGCTAAACTTCATTGGGGTGACTCTGTAGTTGTCCCAATCTTCCAAGTTAACCTCTAATCCATGACTATGAAATACTCCATACTAAGAGTAGCCGGAAAGCTACTCGGTTTCCTTGCTTAACCTCTAGCTCTACAATAATGAAACTTAACAAACTAAAGACTGTTTTACTTCTGCTTCCGGGGATTGTATTCCCCTTGCAACAGGGCCTGGCACAAACAGCAGGCAACGCCGATCCCGAAGAAATTTTTGAGCTCTCACCCTTCTCCGTGGAGGGCACACAAGATCTCGGGTATCTAGCTACTTCCTCAATGGCCGGTTCCCGGTTGAACACAAATTTGCGCGATGTGGGTTCCTCCATCCAAGTGGTCACTCAGGAATTTATGAGAGATATCGGGGCCACTAGCTTGGATACGCTCTTGCAATATACTACCTCCACCGAAACCGCTGGTATGCAAGGCAATTTTACCGGCTTCCAACAGTCGGGCACGGACCCGGGCTTGAGTACGGATTCAGCTCGTTCGTCTCCTACCCACCGCGTTCGTGGTATTGGAGCGCCTGATCAAACACGGGACTTTTTCAAGACCCTCGTCAACTTCGACAACTACAATTTCGAACGTGTGGACATCAACCGGGGAGCGAATTCCTTCCTCTTCGGCTTGGGTTCACCGGCTGGCTTGGTCAATGCAAATCTGAAGAAGGCTCTATTTAAGGATATGTCCGAGATTTCCTTTAGGATTGGAAGCCCAGGCCACAGCCCCTCAGTGCGTTCAACGTTCGACTTCAATCGCGTCTTGCATGACGACCTTCTGGCTGTTCGTATTGCAGGGCTCTACGATGACACAAAGTACTATCAGGAGCCGACTTTTGCCCGTGACAAGCGGCTCTACGGCACCTTTACCCTGACCCCCTTTAGGAACACCACCGTCCAAGGCCACTTTGAGGTTATGGATTATGACGCCGCTCCGCCGGCCCCGGTCCTTCCTGCGCATACACTGGATATGTTCCTCAATCCCCCCGACCCTGAATTTGCCCGCTTGTCAGTCAACGTCATTGAGGATAGACAAAACGACAATTTGTTAGGCAACCCTCCTTTTAACGAAGGAAGAAAGCTTCGAAACCTCGGACCGCTCAATCAGTCTTTTACCTTTATTTGGGACAATCAGGTTGAGGTTTCCAATAATGAGCCGAGCATGGCTCTGAATACCGCTTTGGGTATACGCGGAGGAGTGCCGCGCTTTCGTGACCCCACCGATCCCAATGGTTTTTGGGGTGGGGGCCGACCGTGGCTTTCTGCCCTTCGCCACGGGAATCTCTACGATTATAAGGACGTTGGCTGGATTGACCAGGGATTTGTCAATCTCGATACCTTCGCATTCAATCGCTATAATTTGGCTGGGGATGGCGATTCGATCCAGCGGGAATTCAAAAACTATAATTTATCGGTCCAGCAGCTTTTGTTTAATGGTCGCGCAGGCTTCGAAGTAGCCTTTGACCGTCAGGAGTATGAGTTTGAAAACTATATTGTTTTCCAAGCCAGGGTTGAGGAGATCTGGTTTGATATCAATGAAGCCTACCTGATCCCCGACCCGAACGGCGACGGCCTGACGCCCATGCCCAATCCTAATTATGGCCGCCCTGCGGTGATGACCCAGAATCCCTCGCCAACGGGTTGGACGGATCAAGACTCGGCGCGCTTTACCGGATTCTACCGGCATGATTTCCGCGACCATGTGGATGGTTTTCTCGGGACTTTGCTGGGAAGACACCGTTTGACCGCCTTGTTTGACCGGGTCGACACCGATTCCCAGACGATTGGACGCCGCTATGCCTCCTTCACTCCGCCGGGCGTGCCAACGGACATGGTTTCTCAACAGACTTTCACACCGAATCAGTTTGCCCGGCAAATGTTTCAGATCATCTACATCGGCCCCCAGCAATTGAATGCCTTTACCGATCCGGACTTCACCTTGGCTGATTTTCAATTCAGCCCCACGACCACGACCCTTTCAAGAAGGGAACGAACCCTTCCGGTCACTTTTTGGAACACGGAGGAGCAGATGTTCGACGAAACCATTGTCAGCGGCCATTGGGTTCCCCTCCAAGGACAAAGGCTCTCCACTTCCACGCTCAAGTCGTACGCCTTCAATACGCAAAGTCACTTCTTGAACGATCATATCGTGGTGAACCTTGGCTGGCGTCAGGACGAGATAAGCCAGAGGCTTCGTGTGAACGATGCACCCGTCATTGATGGCATTACCAACGTCGATCCGGAAAACTTTAACCTGGATGATACTGTCCCAGATGTACAAAAGCGGGACACCTTCGGCTATGGTTTCGTTGGCAATCTACCCAGAAATCTTGTGAGGGTACCCGATTGGTTCGATATGGCCGTCCACTATAACAAATCCGAGAACTTTGTTCCTGAGGCCGGTCTACAAAGCTTTGTGGGCGAACCGCTGCCCCCGCCGACAGGCGAGAGCGAAGATTACGGATTCAGTCTGTTCCTCTTCGACAGCAAGATTGTAGCCCGGGTAAACCGTTTTGTCGGGCGTCAGGCGAATAACAATGCCGGGCTCTCATCGAACGTGAACTCAAGTATAGCTACCTTATTGCGCAACTATGGTCTCCTCAGCAGCCATATCATGGAAATGGATCCTCAAGGCAATCGTCAGATCGACCCGGACGTGCTTGCAGAGAGTAATATCCCCCGGAGCAATGCACTTTTGGAGCGTGCGTATGACGCGAAAGGTTGGATTGAAGCCAACCTTGATCCGCGGATTTTCGACATGTATAATTTTGAAATCGACGATGAAGGTACTTTCAATTTACAGTGGGCGGGATCGAACACCACGGATCTGCAAGATATCACCGCAAGAGGTACGGAATTGGAAATCGTTGCGAATCCTATGCCGAACTGGCGCATTGCTGTGAACATTGCCCGATACGAGACTACCTTGGATAATGTTGGCCCTCGCCTCTCGCAGTTTATCGATGAAGTTTCCATCCCCTACATTAATGCATTTGGTGATCTGGACTATGCCCAGGCCACCAGAATGGATGTGCAAACTAGCATCCGGGAAGAGGTGAACGAGGATGTTTTTGAATTCTTCGCCGTTAAAGCGAGCGAGGGCATGGCGACGCCGGAGCAGCGCAAATGGAGTGGCAGCTTTGTAACGAATTATACCTTCCGCAGCGGGCCCTTGCAAGGTTTCGCCGTCGGTGGCGCCGTGCGCTGGCAAGACCGCTATGCCTACGGTTATCCTCTGGATGAAATTGGTGGTATCATTGTGCCGGACGTTGCTAATCCCTACATGAGCGCGACGCAAACGAATGTGGACCTGAACTTCCGCTATCGGAGGAACATTATGGGCAACCGGGTAACGATGATAACGCAATTGAATATCAAGAATATCAACAATTGGAAGAGCGACAAAGTCTCTATCATCCGTGTTCAGCCTGATGGGTCACCGGCACGTGCCCGCATCGATCCTCCGCGCGAGATTTTCCTCACCACGACCTTCCAGTTCTGAGTAAATGAGCTTAGGTCGATTCCGACCTAAATCTACTGAAATTGTCAGCCTGGCCAATCTGCGGATTGGCCAGGTTTTTTTTGGAAATCGGTCGGAATCGCCCCCTCAGGCTTTAATCCTCCTGCCGGTATCAGCATGTTTTGACAAGGGTGGGCGTGGTATGTTCTTTTGTAATCACGGTCATAAGTAGTCGGAATGCACGGCCAGAGTCGATCACCCCCACACCCATAAAGCTGAATGATTAAGTATAAATCTATTGTACGTTATACTTCCCTGCTCCTAGGCATGTTTTGCCTGCCATTGTTTGGATCCGATCCGGTGGACGAAGGCCTTCTGCAAGTGGACGTTTTGCCCCGCGAGTTGGCAGGTTCCTTCCAGAAACTTGTTCTCGACGACGCAGGCCTGCGCATCAACGGAACCTCCCGACCGGAGAACCTCAAGGGTAAAGAAAATCGCGAGGCGGAGGTCCTCGCTCTGAGCGATCTCGAGCTAAAGGCCAACCGTGAATACAGCCTCCAAATTGAGGCCCGCGCCGATGAGGCCACCGAAATCTTCATCGAGATAAGGCGAGCCCACGCGATGGACGGTGATGGCCTCCTCTTCAGCACCAGCGCGACCGTTGGCCCGGATCTGACAACAATCACCGGGTCCTTTGATTCGGAGCAGCACTTTGGCAACGACCTCGAGGTGCGTTTCCATGTTGGAGGCTTCCCAGCGGGCCAATCCTTTGAGGTGACCTCCATCTCCCTGCAGGAGCAAACCGGCGGCGATCCGAAGTGGATTCGGCAGGGTCACCGCCTCTCCCTGACGTCCGATGTGGATGCCCAGGTTCTCCTTTTGCCCTATTTTTTCCCCCTTGAAGTGCACTTCGGCGGTGGCCCGACCGATACTTTTAGCAATCAGAAATTACAGGAATTCGTGAATGATTTTGATGCCACCCTTTTGCCAATCACGGATAGCCCTGTCATCGTCGACACCAACGACCTTCGCAACGGTGGATACGAGGCCTACCTGATCAGTTCAGACGGTACTGTGCTCGACAGCAGATACTTTCACATTGCCTTCGACCGGCTGCGCTATTCACCAGACTATCGGGTCACCGTCGAGGACGCCTTGGGCCGAAAGTATCGCGTAGACACCTTCGAATCGCGCCGCGAGCCCTTCTATATCTTTGGCGGCGTGAGGGGTAACATGAACTTTAATCGGCGCGCCTACGAGAGTGCGAGAAACAGACAACCTGTGATGGCGCAGTCCTTCGCTAATATTTCCACGGATGCCTATCCCATCCAAATCACCGTAGAAGTTCTCGAACACGCCGAGCTTCCTTTCTTCGACGGGGCGCCCGGTATGACGCTTCCCCTCGAAGATGTGCGCGTGCTCCCATCGAGCAAAAACGTGGAAGCTACCTTGCTGAGCGGGAACACCTTTACCTTTACCCTCGAAAGCGCGGAAAAGGTCATGGTTTTTCCTAACCACGACAAAGTCATGGATGCGATTCAGCGGAGAGCGGATCAAGTAGACGACTACCTTTTCCAAAGCTTCGAGGAAGAGATAACGGGTTTAAACGACGGCACTCCCTGGGGCTTCATTTTGGATGAGATAAATGAGGGCTTTAAAAACCCGCTTATCATCCTCGCCCGTGGGCCGAACCCGATTCCCTATGAATTGAAGAACGACAGCGCCACCCTCGTCGTGCGGTCCGGTGATCGCCCCACACAAGCGCAGTTGGACAGCCACGATGTCGTGTGGTTCGAGGGAGGCACCCATGATCTCTCCCGCCTCGGGGAGTTCGCCACCTATCGCACCTATATTCGCCCGGGCCAGCGGTGGTATTTTGAAGAGAATGCCTTTGTCGCCACCGGTATCAACGCCACTGATCGCAGTGGCACCATTGGCCCGGATGGAGAGCTGAGCGCAAACGCCAGCGCGCTTATCGGCCGCGGCACCATCACGGGCATCAATCACTTCTGGGGTGCGGGTGGCTACGATGTGAACAGCGTCATCGCCGAAGTCACCAAGGTCCAGGGGATGAACATAACCGACCGCGCCGCATGGGGTGTGGAAGGTGGAAGCCTCCTTGAAGACATCGCCTTGGTCGGTGCTTGGCATGGGAACAACGACGGTCTCGATGGACTCAAAGGCACCACAGTGCGTGATGTCTTGCTTATTTCGCATGACGATAATCTCAAGGTCCACGACGGTACGACAGCCGAAAAGGTGATTGCGTTCATGAATGGAACCAACGCGCACCCGATCATGTTCAAGGAATTCCACCGCGACTTTTACGGCACCGGCCAGCTCATTCTCGAAGAGCCGATTCCGATGAGAAATATTACCGTACGCGATGTTGATATCCTCGCCTATTGGCGGGTCGCGATTAACAACCAAAATGGCTGGTTCAGGGTTTCCCCGGGCGGTATTGCCTCCATTCAATCTTTTCCGGTGGTTATCGAAAACGTTCTCTTCAGCGATATACGCATGGAAATGCCCTACCTGCACCGTGTTTTCGGGTTTTACAATGCTTACAGCGATAGGAATTTGCTCAATGACTACCTCGATACAACCAACTTAAACGCAGCCCAGCGAAATAACGTGGGCAACCTGACCTTTATGCCCAGTTGGCTCCTGCAATCGATTGGGGATGGGCTGAAACCTCAGATTCGGAATGTGACCTTTGAAAACATCACGGTCAACACGCCCATGATTTCACACCGCTCGCTCCTTGGCACCGCCTTTGAGGATACGATCGACGGTTTCCGCTTCAGCAATATCACGATTAACGGCGTAACCCTCACTGAGGACAATTTCCATGAGCACTTCGAAGTGACCGGCTATCGAAACGGCACCGGGATGGGCGACCGCCCTCTCGGCTTTCACCTGGAGAATGCCAATTACGGCTCGCCCGGTGGTGTGCGCCAGGAGGTTCCTTTACCGGACACGCTTTACGAAGTCGTCCCGGCGGATGATTAAGCGGGGGGCGTTGACGCCAGCATACTATTGTGCGGCTGTGGTGGGTGACCTGGGTTCGCGCTCGGTTGGGATATAGCCAGAAAGGCGCTCTACAATATCCGCATACTCGGGGTCGCGAACGAGGTTGTGCCACTGATTGGGGTCGGTCTTGTGGTCGTAAAGCTCCTCCTGACCATTGCGTATGTAAATGGAATAGCTGTAGCGACCGTCATATACGCGGTGTCCGCCATAGCCCCAGTCGGTCAAGGTCGGCTCGTTCCATTCCATGTCCGGGTTGTGGAGCAGTTCGACAAAACTTCGGCCTTCGTTTTCCGGGTTTGGCGGCAGACCACAGAGTTCAAGTAAAGTCGGGTACATATCGATAAGGTTGACCACGCCGTAAGAACGCTGATTGGGTTTTGTTACTCCCGGCACTTTCACCATAAACGGTACTCGGCAGGATTCCTGCCAGAGCGTGGCTTTGCCGTATCGTTTTTTCTGGGTCAGATGCCAGCCATGGTCGCCCCACAGCATAATGATGGTGTTGTCCGCATGGGGACTGTTTTCCAAGCCATCAAGGAGCACGCCAATGCAGTCATCAACAAAGGCAATGGCCGCCAAGTAAGCTGCCACCGCTTCTTCGTGGCGACCTGCTGCCTCGGCCCTGATCCAGGCGGAGTGTGGCTGCACGGCGACGTTCCCGTTTCGGTCAAGGATGTCATCGAGCTCATTTTCGTAGACTTCCGGCATGATCACCTCATCAGGAGGGAACATATCGAAGTATTTTTGTGGCAGATACCACGGGAGGTGGGGCAAGCTGATGCCGACCGCCATGAAGAAGGGCTTGCCGAAGTCCCGCTCCGTAAGTTGTTCCGCTGCCCAGGTGGCGGTACGGTAATCACGCATCCTGGTTTCATCGTTGCCCTCAGTCGGGCCCCAGTCAAAAGCTCGGTAGATGTAGCCATGGGGTCCGGTGTCGGGGTCGGGGGGCAATTGGTTGACGGGTCGCTCGTCACTGATGGGCGGTGCCCAACCCCTTGCCTGGACCCATTCATCGTAGGCCCATTGACCATGGTCGGCGCGGGGCTCTCCTTCCCATTCGTGGACGTGAAAGATTTTCCCCCGCGAAAGGCTGTGATAGCCGTGCTTGCTGAAGTATTGGGGCAGGGTGAGGAGGTCTTTGGCCTTGGGAGCATTTCGTAAATTCGTATTGTTGCCATACACTCCGGTTGAGTGCGGGAACTTCCCTGTAAGGATGGCTGACCGGGAAGGACCACAGACTGGAGATGGGGCGTGCGCATCGTACATGACCATGGCCCCCATTTCATTCAGTCGGTCGAGATTTGGTGTTTTTGCTTGCGGGTGTCCATCAAAGACTCCGATCCAGTCGTTGATGTCATCGATAGCGATGAAGAGGACGTTGGGGCGCTCGTCGGCAAAGGTAAAGTTTGCCAGAACAGCGAGCTTGAGAATAAGGCATAGAATCTTTGTGCGCATGATTACATAGAATGAAGTTGAATAATATTTAAGTGGTCCAGGTTCACCCGGCCCATGGGGGAAATAAAGATGGTGTTGCCCCCCTCTTCGAGATCCACCGTGACCCGTTCCCACACCCATGCGCCCCGGTTGCCTGTCATCCAAAACTCAATTTCCCCAACCTCTTTCCCGTTCACCACGACCGGTGAAGGGTAGGTCGCTTGCTGGGCGAGTGTGTATCGAAATTCAAGGATGTATTGCCCTGCTTTCGGCGCGTTGAAGGTCCATGTGACCTGATGGTGCGCATTCCAGTTGCCTGTTTCGAGGAAGCCTTCACCGGTGTACCCGCGGATATGGGATCTCAGCTGGGAGACCTCAAATTCCGCGTCGGTAACATCGAGAATCGTGCCTCCGGGAGTCGCGTCCATTGAAGGCATCTGCGGGTTGCCTCCATTGGCCGTAATATCATAAAGCGCCCAAGCGAAATTCTCCTTCCAATCGACGTGGCCGACGCGGTTGGTCCAGAGAGGGTTGTGGTAGTTCGATTTGGCGAGGGTGGCGTAGCGCCGGAAGTAGGCGGCTGACGTATTCAACTCCTCAAGGACTTTCTCATACCATTTCCTCTCGGTGGACCGTCTGAAGAGATCGAGGTAGGTCGCCGCGCGGATTTTATGGCCGTAGTACTTGCCCATGTAGGCGATCGTCTGGATGTCGTCGATGGTGAGGCGCAGCTCCCGTGGTAGACCCATTTCCTTTTCCTTCGCCCAGGCGAGGGCAAAATCAGCCTTCGCCAAAACTTCATCGGCGAGCTCCAGCGGTGTTGTCCCCTCGACGGGCGTGTTGCTCAAGTAGGCGCGGGTGTAGTCCGGGATGGAAATATTGTCTGTATCGGGGTGCGGGGGAAGCGTGATGAAACGGTTGACGTCGTGATAGCCGGAGGGGGTGTTCGCCGGCCGTGGGTGTGACTGCCCGGACTCAATATACCATTGGAAATCGAGTCGCCCCCAATGGAAGCCGGTCACGAGGGGGTAGATCATAGAAGCGCTCTGCCAAGCATCAAACATTTCCCGGCTATCGACCTCGGGAAAACGGTTTTCAATCATCCCGATGAAGCGCTCATTGCCCAGGTCCGGGTTGTATCCCAAGCGGCCCCATAGCTTAAATCTGTGCCAATGTTTGGCGACCTCCAGCTCGCGCGGTTCGGAGCTGTTTCTCCCCAAAAATTCGCGTCCCCAGACCCATTGGTCGGAGCCGTAATAGAAGCCCTCCGAGACGTCATGGGGGATGTTGCGGATAAACGCTCTCACGAAGTCGGGCGCGCCCCACCGGAAGTGATAGATATCATCGTTCCGCAGGGTCCACATTGTGCGGAGGTTTTCGCTTTGGATATCTTCCACGAAATCGAGGTGAAAGGTCTGCACGTCCGAGCTATAAACGTGGGCCTGGGCGTATTTGAAGCTGAAGACAAAATGGATGTTCTCGTGCTGGATGGCCTCCGCGAAGATGGCCCTGATCTCGCTGGCCTCCGACTCGTGCTCGCGGTGGATGAGGGTGATTTGCCGGTCCGGTTGCGCCTCGACCACGTCGAGGATGCCGCGCCCGTAGGTGGCAAAGGCCCACTCTTCCTTCTGGGTGGCGGTGTAGGCATACATATTTTCACCTGTCGTTAGGCCCATGCCGGCCAAATCGGGATAGGTGAAGAACATTTCCCGTATGCTCGCGCGGAAGTAGTCGGTCGTTATGGGGTTTTCCAGCTCGTCTGTGATCCCGTATTTTCCGTCGACGCCGTAGTCGAAGATGTTCCAGGTGACGATGAAGAAGCGAATGTTCCGGTCTTTCCCGTAGGCCATGACTTTGCGCCAGAAGTCGATCTTTTCATAGATCGTCATCTCCTTGATCACTTCGTAGTTATCGACGATCTCCGGGAGGCCGAATTCTCTCCCGTGCAGCGAGTAAAACTCCTTCCAGTCGACCGTGCTTTGGCGGACGTCATCGAGAGCAACATCCGGATACTCGGGTACCTTCACCATGGAGGGGAAGGGGTGCATGTTCCACAGAGAAATAGTGTTGTAGCGGTAGCGGGCCAAGTGATCTATATAATCCCGCCAGAATTCGAAATTCCACATTTCGGCCATGTTTTTTTGCGCTGCATCCGAGGGTTCGGTGTAGGTCGGGGTGCGCACATCGAGGGGAATGTTGAATTTGGTCCCTCGGAGCTTCATGTGGGGGCTCTGTGACTGGTTCTCGACGGCATCCCATCCATGGAGCCGAATGATTTCAGCTACCTCGAGGCCACCATACATGACACCGGCATCGTCCGGACCGAGGACCCAAACCGTTCCTGCGGCTTCCGGAGCCCGATGGATAACGAATCCCTCTGAGCTCACTTCATCCAAGGCTTCGACTCTTGGATAAGGGACGGTAGTTGAACCATCGCTTTCGGCTGTATTCACCAGCACGATATTCCGCGCACCATCGCTCAATTCGTTGGCTTGTGAAAGCGGTTTGAAGGACACTTGCATCTCCCGTTCGGCCAAGGCATCCTTTAGCTCGTCGACGGCGAACTGGATCCGGGCGGAGTCTTCATTGCCAAAAACAAAGGCCTCTCCTGCGGCTGACAAACAAAGGGTAGGGGAGACGACGAAAGTTACGGCCAAAAGGAATTTGGCCGTATTCCGAACGATTGTACTTTTCATGGGTTACCGGTTTTTTGGGGTGGGAGTCGGTGATTTTTTATGGACTACCATCTTCACAAACTAATAGCTATGAGCGCCTAGTCTCGTGCGACGTAAATATATGGTTGATTGGCAAGACCCGGGTCATAGCCGGGCAGAATCCAGGCGTTTCCGGCCTCGTCGATCAACTCAAAGAAATACATGAGGGAGAAATTTGCATCCGTGAAATCTCCGGGAATCTCGAAATGCCACTGCCCCGATGAGGCCGGTTTCATGGTCGCTATCTCATATTCTTCGACTTGGTTGACGTGCCGGTAGTGGATCTTAATTTCCTCCATGTCCTGGGGTAGGTGGTCAACCTTGATGGTCAAAGGTTGCCCCGGCTTGAAGCTTTGCGGTGGCTCATGGTGGATGAAAGGTCTCTCTGGCCTCGGCTGGATCCAATGTCCGTGATCGCTTCGTGAGAACAGTTCAGCCCCGTCGAGCTCATCCGCTAGCACTGCCTCCATGCGGCCCAAATCTTCCACAATGGCAGGTATCCGGTCTCTCCAGTGTCCGGCCAATCGATCAAAATGCCCGAAGTCCAAATTTTCCACGTAGACGTTGGTTACGTTTGCCAGTTGCCTCCACGCACTCAGCGCTTTGCGGTAAAAGTAGACCGCATCCTCGAGATACTCGACTTCGTTGTTTCTCTTGAAAATCTCGAAGGCAGTTCCAGACCGCAACTTATCCGCAAAGAAGCTGCCGAGGCGGCTCTGCGCGATCACATCGACATACATCCGCCGGAAGACCGGAGCATCCGCATCATCCGAATGCGCTTTGGCGGTTTCGATTTCTTCATCGGCTATGGTAGCGAAGCGTTCAAGCCATTCAGCCACATCCAAGGGAGAGTAGCGTGCACTGGGCGTCCCCGAGACAAAGTCCGCCGCGTATTCGGCCGGGGTCGAAAAGAGAACGGGGTCGAGAGTAGTGATGTCGCCAAAAGTTCTCCAGTTGATATCCTCGACTACTTCGACGATGGGGACGTTGGTGTACATCTCCGGCCAGTAGGCCATGGCCGAAATCCCGGGTATGTGCGCTGAGGTCATCAGTGGCGTCACTTTGCTGGCGTGGCCCAACGCAGTCTCAACGTGCGGGGCAACGGCATCACCAAAATCACTCACGAGAAGTCGTCGATAGGCTTCCGGATCCAGCTCAGGGTCATAGAGGAAGCGGCCCCAGATGCGATAGGTGTAGAGGTATTTCTTCCAGTCGCCTTCCGGGTGAATCAAGGAGTCGTCGGCGTAGATCCTGCGCTCTGGAGAGACGCCAGTGCCCATTCGGCCTTTGAAGGTGAGCGGTTCGCAGAGCTCCAAGCCCTGAGTGTTGGAAAATCCGGCTGCTTCGCTATAACCTGCTGCCATCTCGGGGTCGCCCCACATAAGAATTTTTTGCAGCCCCGGCCAGATTCGGTGCACGATCCCATACTCGCGGTCGCTCGCGAGAAAATCGGCGTAGCTGTAGCGCGAAAGGTTGTTGCGTGGATTCTCCACGGTCTCCGACGGCCTGCGTTCCCACTCGCGAATGGAGGCCGCGTGGGCGGGCAGGGCCTTGTGCTCGGATGCCAATTTTGGCGAAAGAACTACAGGTTGTCCCGTGTTGAGGGCGAGGTCGATTTGATCGTAGGTGATGCCTTTGCCGTGCAAGTCGATCTCGACCCGACGGTCGACGCTGGCGACTCCCTCAAAGACCGTTTCCCAGAAGCCCTGGGATCCGTCGGGGATGCCGCTCTCGTAGTGAGCGCGGAAGGTGATTCCGTCAATGTCGGGACAGGCCTCGAGCAGGGTCCTTACAGCTTCGCGGCAATACGCCGCGTGGTTATCCTCGTTGAGGCCTTCAATGGTGTAATTCACCTCGGGGCTATCAACGACGTCGTAGGCGTGGCCCCATAGTGCGAGCTGAAAATGAAGTCCGCGCTTGGCGGCCTCGCTGCTGATGAATTGGAGCATTTTGAGGTTTTTCTCCCGCTCGCCTTCGGCCAGTTGTGTGACCTTAACGTCTTCGAAGCCGGGTACCGACACTAAATATGGATAGGCAAAAATGAAATAAGAGTCCCTTACCGAATAGGGCGCATCGTGCCCCAGACCCAAAGTCAGGGAGAAGCGGTTGAACCGGTTGGTCGCGAGCATGGTAAGGTATTCCGTCCAAAACTCCTTGTCGTAATACCAGGGTTTGTCCTCAATTTCGCTGACGAAGAGGCGCATGATACTGCGTATCTGGTTGGCCGGCTTTTCAACTTGTTGCGGTGTGCTTTTGAGGGCTTGCAGGGGCGTTTCGCTGTAATACGCCCGGTCGGCCAGTTCCAGCAAGCCATAGACGATGCCGCGCACATCCGAACCCGCCAACAGGAGCACGTCCCGATCATGCATTGTTCCGTGGCTAAAGACAAAGGCCTCCGAAGCATTGGGCATATCGACACCTTGCTCCTTCAGCATCCGGTTGGCCTCTGCCGATGTTCCCGGGGCTACAGCGATGACAAAATCAGAGTCTGCTGTGTTTCTGAAGTTGTGCTGAACTCTTGGTGCCAACCCTTTATCCTGAAGCGTCTGTTCCAGGTGCTGCAAGGCCCATTGGACGGGCTCTTGGTTGAGCACACGGTCCGAGCGATCCGACAGCGTGACGATGGATATACTACCAGATTCAGCCTCAGCGTTCGCTGTGGAGATTAACGAAAAGGTCCAAAAAAGGACGAGGCAGGCCCATAGCGGGCGGGGGCGCAAGATAGGTTTGTTCATAGATTAGGGTTTAGTTAAGTTTGTGATCGTTTTTTAATTGAGTCTAACTGCGGTCTCCAAAGGAGGAGGGAGGTACGCCAAATTCTTTTTTAAAGATCTTTCCGAAGTAGCTGGGATCGTAGTAACCAACCATAGCGGCGATTTCGGAGACAGACCGGTCGCTGCTTTCCAGTAGCTGAGCGGCGCGTTTGAGACGGATCTTTTGAATAAAGGGCTGAGGGCTGAGACCTGTAACAGCTTTGATCTTGCGCTTTAGGGTTGAGCGACTCATAGCCATCAGTTCTCCGAAACGCACGACATCAAAGGATTCATCCTGCATGTGTTCTTCGACGGTTTTGATCGCCTTGCGCAGGATCAGTTCATCGGTGGGCGTCACGGTGATTTCAGTCGCTTCCACCACGAGTTGTTGAGTGAATTTTACTTTGAGATCGTGTCTGGATTCGAGCAGATTTTCGATACGTGCTCTCAGGTGTTTGATGTCGAGAGGCTTGGCAATGTAGGCGTCAGCGCCTGACTTAATGCCCTCAATGCGATGCTCTGTGGAGCCCTTTGCAGTGAGAAGAATGACCGGGATGTGTGAGGTTTCCTGATCGTTTTTAAGTTTTTCGCACAGTTCCATGCCATCCATGCCGGGCATCATGACATCGGAAACGATTAAGTCAGGGTCATGTTTAAAGGCTGCTTCAAAACCGCTTATACCGTCCGCCGCTTCAAGTACTTTGTAAGTAGATGAGAATGCATGCAGAAGTATGTTCCGCATGTCTTCATTGTCCTCGATAAAGAGAAGTGTGCGTTTGATTTTGGCATTGTCGTTTCTTGATTCCTGAACAGATTTTTCCTCCTCTGTGACCGTATCCTCAGCAGGCTCCAATGGTAATTCGATGGTAAAGCGGCTACCGCGTCCGTCAGATCGAAGAGGACTGTCAATAGTGAGAAGTCCTCCCCAGAGGTTGACCAGTTGGTTGACTATTGCCAAGCCGACGCCGCTACCGTCTTCTTTGGTGCGGCCTTTCACCCGGTAGAAAGGCTGCAGTATATTGTCGTGTTCATGGGCGGGGATACCGACCCCATCGTCTTCGACCGTAAGCACATAGATGTAACTTTGGTCCTCTTGCTCATCAATGCCAATGGTGACACGTATTTGTGCCTTGTCCTTGGAATACTTGATTGCATTGGAGATAAGGTTATTAATGATTTTGTGCAGTACGTCTGTATCGAAGCTGCAGAGCTGGGACTCGACGGGCGAGGTTATGGTCAATTGCTGTCCTTTGGCGCGCCAAAGCGGCTCGTGTTCGTTGATCGTGTCTCGGGTGAAGCCAATGATCTCACCACTTTCCGGGCGGATACTCCATACCTTCTTTTCCATTTTCCGGAACTCAAGCAGCTGATTGACCATACTCTGCATCTTGCGTGCATTGCGAAGCACCATTTCAAGCAGATTTCGGCTACCGGGGTCTTTTGTGGATTCCAGCATCATTTCCACCGGAGAAATGATGACGGCCAGGGGGTTGCGCAACTCGTGTGATATGTTGGTGAAGAAATCCAACTTAAATTCGTCCAATGCGAGTGCAGCCTTGATACGGGTGCGGTAGAGAGAATGGACCAACCAGGCAATCAACCCAATAGCGGCGATCATGGATGCAATAAACCAGGCTTTCTTCCATAGTGGTGGGGTTACGCTGAATGTGACGCTAGCCGGGGTGGGATCGATGTTGCCTACGGAATCACGCGCCCTGACGCTGAGTTGATGATCCCCTGAGCTGAGGTTATTGAATGTGATACTGGCCTTGGAAGTAAAGGGGCTCCATTCGCCGTCATTCATCTTCCATGAGAAGACCAGGTCCTCTACTTGGGTTTCGTCCCAAGCGTCCGCGGCCTCGAAGGTTACATGAATCTGACTGCCTTCCGGAAATCGTTCCGAGGAGATAGAGGCACGCGTTTGAGGTGGCTCATCATCAGGCATGTAGCGGATGGTCTTGAACGTATAGTTGTGGTCGCCAAAGTCTTTCTGCTCCAACAACCAGGGACGGCTGGCGAAGTTCAGCCAGATAGCTCCATCCGATGTCTGGAAGACAGTATGGTTTTCACGCATAAAGCGCCTGTTCATTTTAGCGCCCCAGCGCGACCAACTCGTTCCATCATAGTAGTAGAAGCCCTCGTCCGTAAGAGTGATGATGCGGTCGTTTTGACGGTCCTCAAGTAAGTAAAAAGGGTTTTTTGTCTCTAGGCCATTGTGTTCGCTAGGGAATTCCCATTGCTCTCCATCATACTTATAGATGCCGTCGCCCAAGGAGGCGACCCAGAGATTATTGTGTTGATCGACCATCATATGATCGATCCAACGATTTACAAACAGCCCTTCGGTTTGATCGGTAAAGGTCCCATCCGGGTTGACTCTAAAGACGGAGCCAACGCTGAATAGCAGGCCCTCATCGGCTCGCTCCACGATGTTGGCGGTTCTTTCCGTGAAAGAAGGGGGTGGGTAGTGTTTGCCTATGAATTCATTGTTTTCGCGTCTGAAAATTACGGCTCCCCCAGGTGCATCGCCCAAGAGGAAATGGGGAGTCCCTCCGCCAAAGACAAACTCTCCACTACGCGTTTCAATTGCTGCCAGATAGCTGAAGGTCCGTCCTGCTCCAGGGAAAGAATGCCTTTGCCAGTTGTCACCTTCAAGAATAGCCACTGCTGCTTGGTTTTTGTGCGCTCCGGATACCCAGATAGAGCCGTCAGACCCCACAATGATACGGTTGGGTGTATCGATCAATCCGTCCGCAGCGCTGTAGCGATTCTTCATTTCTCCCTGCCAGCGGATCACATCCCGATTTTTTGCAATGAACCAAAGCCCTCCTTGTTGATCCTCACATTGAAAATTCAGATTGGGGTAAGTTACCCAGCGTTCTTTGGAAAGATTGACGATCTGCGGGGTCAATTTGTAGCCGCCAAGTAGTATCCGGCCCTCGTCCAGCTCAAACATATAGGGGAAGGACGATGGCAGGGGGTAGTCTTCAATGTTGTAAATCTCGAGATCAGTACTGTTCCAGCGCGCCAATTTCCGACTCATGCAGAACCACAGGTCTCCTTGTGCAGACTCGATGATTTCCATTGATTGACCGATGAAGGAGTAATTCTGCTCAACTTTGAATGCGGTTGCAGGCTGGTAATTTTCAAAGTAACGCAAATGGAAGTCTTCACCCGAGCTCACGGAAAAAACGGTGCCGTTTGAGTCCAGGAATAGCCAAGGGCCGAGTTGGTTTTCCCCTGACGGTGGGAATTCATGGGCCATCACCGCAATGGGTTTCCCTGCAACCATGTTGAGTTCAAAGACCTTGAGTGGGTTATTTCCCCTCTGACCAACCCACAATTTGCCTTGTGGATCCAAGAGAATCGATGAGATATCTGTCACCGGGGTCTCTATGCGGATCAAACCTTCGGACGTGAGCTCATAGACACTTCTACTGGAGGCAATCAGGATCTGGCCACTGGTGCCTTCAACGATGCCGTTGCGAATACCAAACTGTTGGCTGGGCAGATCAAAGATTTGGTAATCGCCGTCTTCCCAGATCAGATAAGAGTTATTGCCGGTTAAAATCAGACGGTTATCAGAGGTAACGAAGAGGTCTTGGACCTGGAGTCGGTAAAGATCGGGAATCGGATGATCGATGATCTCCAACCCGTTGTAAGATAGGAAGCCATTGTAGTGGGCAAACCAAATGGTACCATTGTCTCCTTTTGCCCCTCTGAGAATATCATAGCCACTGAGGGAATTCAGTTCAGACCAGCGCCATTCATCGCTCAGGGAGGCCTGGGCTTCTAGGTCAGCCATGGCTCGAATCGGGGTGAGTACGGCGGTAAGGATTAGAAAAACTAGGGCAATTTTCATGTTGTGCAGATGCTGCCTCGCTGGAGCCCGGGTTTCCAGCGAAATTGCTAGGGGAGGGGTTGTTTATAACTAAGGGATCAGGATTTTAGCAGGGGTGCGCGGAATCGGGTAGGAGTTTTAGTTCAGCTGTCCGCACAATTCGCCCAAGAGGGAGCAGGTCAAGATCCTGAATTGAATGAATTGAGCCATTTTTTTGGTGGTTTGAAATAAATCGACTATCACAAATCTGCCTCTCTGCGTCATTATACGAGGGCAAGAAACCCTCTTGTGTCTTTTCGGTCTGGTCCTCAATTGCTACCCCTTTGATGGACTGAATTGAAAATCGAATATCGGTAAAAACATGAAATTTAAAAAGATTCTATTTCTTTTGGCGGCTTTTATGGGCTTCTCGTTAACGGCGAGCAGCGAGTCCATTAGCGTCGAGATTTTGGACGGTGAGTATTGGTGGGGCGGATTAAGTTCCAGAGGCCATGAAACCCCTTACGACGCCACCAGTGTGGCTGACTATGACCTGTGGGGTGGCAATCTGGGCAATCAGGCTCAGCCATTGCTGCTCTCCAGTAAGGGCCGCTTTTTCTGGAGTGAGGACCCGATTCGCTATCAGTTCGATGAGGGTACTATTACGGTGAGTAGCCGTGGCGGAAAGATCTATTCGGGTCAGCGTGGGGAATCCCTGCGCGACGTTTATTCCTATGTGTCCCAGCGATTCTTCCCGTCCAATGGTGAAATTCCCCATGAAATGCTTTTCACTCACCCACAGTACAATACTTGGATTGAGTTGATGTATGATCAGAACGAAGAGGACATTCTGGCTTACGCACGGGCGATCATTGACAATGGCTATCCACCCGGGGTGCTGATGATCGATGACAACTGGCAGGAAAACTACGGTACGTGGGAATTCTCTACTCGACGCTTCAATGATCCCAAGGGGATGGTGGAGGAGCTTCACGAAATGGGCTTCAAAGTCATGCTCTGGATTTGCCCATTTGTCACCGCCGACTCTGAGGTCTTTCGCTATCTTGCCGCAGAAGGGATGTTGGTGCTGGATCCTCAGCAAACTCAAAACATCCGCTGGGCCAATACTCAAAACCGTGCGGCCATCGTCCGCTGGTGGAATGGTGCAAGTGCAGTTTTGGATTTGAGCAATCCCCGCACCATGGCATGGATGAAGGAGCGTTTGGACCACCTGGTTGAGGAGTATGGCGTAGATGGATTCAAATTTGATGCGGGTGACGCCCGTTTTTACACGGATGGCGTGGTTTCCTACCAACAGGACATCACACCGAATGATCACACCCAGTTCTTTGCTGAGCTGGGATTGCGTTATCCGTTGAACGAATATCGGGCATCCTGGAAGATGGCAGGTTTGCCATTGGCCCAGCGTTTGCGTGACAAGCGCCACCTGTGGGAGGATCTGCAGAAACTAATCCCCTCCATGCTGTCTCAAAGTGTTATGGGCTATGCTTACACCTGCCCTGACATGATCGGTGGTGGAGAGTATCAATCCTTTTTGCGCAGCAGCACTATTGATGAGGAACTGGTGGTGCGTTCAGCCCAAGTCCACGCTCTCATGCCGATGATGCAATTTTCCGTAGCACCGTGGCGAATTTTGTCAGAAGAAAACGCTGCCATTTGCCTGGAGATGGCGAATCTGCATGTTGAAAAGGGCCCCCTGATCGTTGAGTTGGCGCACGAGGCATCCCGCACCGGCGAGCCGATCGTCAAACCCATGAATATGGCTTACCCTGACGGTGGCTACGATGCAATTGTCGATCAGTTTGTGCTGGGTAACGATATTATCGTGGCACCGGTCGTTGAACAGGGTGCCCGCTCACGTTCGGTTGTCTTGCCCGAAGGGCAGTGGCGGGCTGAAGATGGAGAAATCTTCACCGGTGGTTCCTCTATTCGCATTGAAGTTCCGCTTGAACGGCTGCCTTATTTTACTCGCGTAAATTAAACTAGAAATAAAACCCATGAAAAAAACAGTTCTCTATTTTATATCAGTATTGTGCTTCCAAAGCATGCTGCTTTCCGCTTCAGGCAATCTGGATTGGAAGAACATCACAGTGGATGTCACCGCTGACCAGGCCGTTGCGGTTGAGCAGCGGGTCAAATCTGGTCAAGATGGCTTTTTCCATCTGGAAATATTTCTCACCAATGAAGGGTCATCCGTCCTGAAAGTTGATACTGTGGAGGTCAACATTCCCTTCAAATCGGCATTGCCCGGCAGCACGGAAGTGGTCTACGGCAGTACCTGTATGGGGCAGCGACCAATGTTCCGGACGGCCCTCCGCAATGATGGCCCCAGGAGCTACAGCTATATGTATAATTTGGTCCGTTTACCAACGGATCAGTATCTCATGATGGGCAGTCTGAGTTGGAGGATCTTTATGCCTGTAATGTCCTCCTCTGAGTCCGGCTTTCACATCATGACCAATGGTGAGGGCAGGCATGTGCAGCCTGGTGAAACCATCGCCTACGAGAGGATCGTCTTCAAGCGTTCTCCCAACTGGGTGGATCTGCTGCATGAGTTTGGCCGCGCCATCGCCGCCGAAAACGGTATCGAGAGCGTCAGGGAGGAGGAGTTCACTGGCTGGGCAACATGGGATTACTACGGCCGCTTGTTCCAGAAGGAGCATGTGCTTACCAACATGGAGCGGGTTGAC
>LFIK01000401.1_pt1 | contig 32410 bp, 27 predicted proteins | sample 643401 | NCBI WGS metagenome assembly LFIK01 (sample SAMN03777447, study PRJNA286221) | soda lake metagenome | biome: soda lake; feature: Kulunda steppe; material: water; isolation source: sample T5-Br brine of Lake Tanatar-5 | place: Russia: Kulunda steppe | collected 2010-07
GTTGTTTCAGGGTGTCGGGGGTGCGGCATGCTGAAAGCGTGCCCGCCCGCCGCACGCCTTGAAACAGGGGGCGCTTCGCCGCCCGGCCTGTGCGCGAAAGACACAGATGCAACGCGGACCAGGCCGGCCGGTGCGCTGAATTCTTGACAGAAATGTGCCGAAACCATAAAAGAACCTACAAAAAGTTTTAAAATGACCATGCCGCTCGGGTCTTGAGGCTTTGACGATCGACGCAGTGACTGAGTGAAGGATACCCGCATGCCCGCCACGGTTCGCATTGCCATCGCAATGCTCTGCGCCACGCTCGCCGCCCCGGCGACGGCCACCCAATACTGGGACTTCACTTTCACGGCCAGCATTCCTGACAATACAACCATTGGCGGTGCCAATATCGGGGGCCAGTATACGCTTTCGGGGCAGACAGCGGCGGGGGTCTCCGGCACTGGCTCTCTGAGTGGGACAATCACGTCGGTGACAGGTCCCAGCGGCGGAACAAATTTCCAGACGTTTGATGACTACCGAGTGCGACCAGAGACGGAAGGCTACACCTCTGACAACTCGCATAATCTCGACTTTTCCGAATCCGGCGCTGTGACCTGGGCGGCTGGTCGGGACAACCTTTATGTTTTCAGCTTCGATTTTATGTCGGGCTCCGAGCCGCAGACCGTCTATTTCGCCGCGGGTAATGCGGGCGACCATAGCAATTGGCAGGAGCCGGGTCTCATCTGGACAGATGATACGCATCGCAACAACCCGGACTTCCACCTCAATAACAATATCCCTGTCAGCCTCAGCGGCTCCGCGGCCAACGTCCCCGAGATCAACGGCTCCGGCTTCGCCTATATCGCCTTCATCCTCGGCGCGCTGGGCCTGTGGCTTTATAGCGGTGGCGGGATCTGGCGTCGCGAAAGCACGCGCGCGACCGGCTGACTGACACGACGGATGCCAGACCGGCGCACCGTTCCGGTCGATCCGCAAGCACTGGCGATGACACGTCGTTCGCAGGCGCGATGCGTAAAACAACGCTGGCAACGCTGCCGGACGGGCCGCCCGCGTCAGACCCAGCCGAGCCGGAAGGCAGCGTAGGCGACGAACAACACCCCCTGCAGCCCCACGATCACGACGAAGCGGCGCACCATCTGCTTCGGATCCGGGTCGACTGTTGGCTGGTCGCGCCCCCAGCTGGCCGCGATGAGGACGCCCATCACGATCCCGCCGATGCCTAGCGCCAGCGACGCCTGCAGCCCGAGCAACGGCGACAGGCGGCTGACGACCCAGGCCATTGCCCCCAGCCCCAGCATCACCACGGCCGCCACACCCAGGCGCGCCCGCAAGAGCCATGCCGCATTGTCCTGCAGCGACCGCGTGACCCCCGTGCCGGACCACAGCACCAGCGGCAGCATCAATCCCAGCCCGCCGAAAACGACGAACATCCACGGCCGCCATTGGCGGCTTGTCTGTACGGCTTCGGGGGCGGGCGCCTCGACCGACTCGGCGAATTCGGGGGGCATCTCGGAGGCTTCGTCATCGGGCGCACCAACATCCGGCGCGCCCGTCTGTTCGATGTCCTGCCCGGCCTCTTCCATCTGCCGCGCGCTCTCGGCGAGCTCGGCGATCAGGGCGTCGCGCTGTGCGGCGATGGATTGCTGCACGATCCCGCGGGCGATCTGCGAGCGTTGCGCCTCTGGGTCGACCGGGTCTGAAACGCGCTGCAGCAGGATCAGAACCTCCGCCTGCTGGCCGGCCACGACTTCCTCGATCTGCTCGCCCGAAGCGTAAAGCCTTTCCAGGCGCTCGAGCCGGTCTTCGGACAGTTGCTCGGACGACCGCCAGACAGCCTGGCGCTGGAACGACACATCGGCATCCAGAAGGCGGCGCTGGAACACGAGGATCTGCTCGGGGGTGACCGGCCCCTCGCGAAGTTCGGCCAAAGCCGCGTCATAGGGCGCGCGATCCTCGTCCTCGGGCAGCATAACAAGGAACTGGTTCAGCCAGAAGCTGGCGCGGTCCCCGAAATATTGCGGGTTTGCGGCAATGAATTCCTCGATCTGCTCGTCGGGCGCTTCAGTCCGCTCGATCCGGTCCTGGAGGAAAAACTCCAGCATGACCTGACGCCGGGCCCGGTTGATCGCGGCACTGAGCTGCCGGTCGATTTGTGGCATCCGGGCAAGCTGGCGCTCGACCATCAGCTCTGCCACCAACTCGTCGATCACGCGCTCGATCGCTTCGTCCAGCAACTCGTCCGGACGCGGGCCGCCTGTCGTCGAGAGCCGTTGCTGGACATCGGCGACCGTGACGCGCGCGTTTCCGACAGTCGCGACGACCTCACCGTCCTGAGCCTTCGCGGCGGGGGGTATGACGACCAAGGCAAGGGCGAAGACAAGCTTCAGAACGATACGAAATACCATGTGCGTGACCCAAATCCGGTAGGTACAACAAGAGGTTGAGCAGAACCAGCGGAGTGCTGCCGCCTTTGCAGCCTGCATAACACGCTTCCTACCCCTTGTCCCGTGGAATGCAAGCGGGGCGCTGTCGAAGCTGCCGGCTCACGGATGAAATTCCGGTTGCAGCCAGCCTGTACGGTGCATTTCGCAAACCCGGATCGCGAATTGGGGCCGCACGCGACGCTCCGTTCGGTCCTCTCCCGCGTCCAGCGGAAAGCGCGGCGGCGTTCGGAGACCCGAATGCGACGCCCTTGCCGTGCTGTCGGGGCTCGGCGGGACATCTTCACTGCAATCCTGAAGCGGGCGATGCACCACCCGAGGCGCGTTTCCGTCCGATTACCGAAAAAAGACCGGATGCTGCAGCGCCACCCGGGCGAGGCCGACCACCACAAGCAGGCTCAGCGTCTCGAAACTCGAATGAGACCCGCCAATCGGAACGTCGGCGGCGACCTGGATGCCGATATAGAGGAAGATCGCGATCCGCATGGCGTTCATCCCGAAGACAGCGCCCACGGCGAAGATCGCGAAGATGATTGCGCGAGGCAGATTCAAGCGGCGTCGGTCAAAGGTCAGCGCGGCCCACGGTACAAGCACCGAGGCCATCATGCCCTGCTATCCGGCACAGGACGGCGCCAACTGGATTGCAAAGCCACCTGCGCGAGGATCGGGTCCCTGTCGTCGGCAAGGAGGGTCTCAAGCGGGCTGAATCCCGGTAACGTGTAGAAGAACCAGGCGGGCTAGAGCGCCCTCATTCCGAGGTAAAAATCCACGCCGCGCCAGTAAAAGAGGCCAAACCCGGCGGCGACAAGCACCAGCAGGCAGATCGTCGGCGGCACGTTTCGAAGTCCTGTCACGAGGGGCGGGGCCGACGACAGCACGGGGCAAGCGCCTTTGGCAACGGGCCGTTGGGACGTGCGTGAGACCTCACCATGCATTTGCGCATTGGCGTTGGGTGCACTGCCAGCGCGCATATTTCTTTGCGTGGATTGGCGCGCCAGAGCCTCGGGCAAAAGCAGGGCGAACCAAGGCGATTCAATCAGATACATCGCGACATCCAGATACAACCTGACATCACGAATAGAGGATTCGCGGCCACTGCTCGGCTCTCGCGTCGGCTGCGCGCGAGGATTCGGCCGGTCATGTTGCGTTTCGCTGGGATCTCGCGGGCTCCCTCCCGCCCCGCGTCTGGCACAAATGGGCGGCATATCGCCAACTCCCGCGCGCTGAACGTCCTGTCCCGGCGCGTTGTCTGCACGCCCGACGCGCGCATCAAGCCCTTGCCCTACAGTCAAAACGGCAAGCTTGCGCGCGAATACGCCCCGAGCCTCGTCGTCGCAGCGCGGGATCGCGCGTATCCATCCGGTCGGCCCTTTTCGCCAGCCGGGATCGCGTGTAGCCCGGGGACAGACGCGCTGGCGCGGTCCGACGCGCCGCAACCGGAGAGATCACCATGTCAGACACGCAGCCCCCCATGCCCCGGCGCTCGGACTTCCCCGCAGGTTTCACCTTCGGCGCCGCCACGGCCGCCTACCAGATCGAGGGCCATGCCCTTGGCGGCGCGGGTCCCTGCCACTGGGACAGCTTCGCCGCCACCGGCAGCAATGTCATCCGCAACGAGGACGGCGCGCGGGCGTGCGAGCACTATACCCGCTGGGAGGGCGATCTCGACCTGCTGCGCGACGCGGGGCTTGATGCCTACCGCTTCTCGACCTCCTGGGCGCGGGTGATGCCCGATGGCGAGACGGTCAATGCGCAGGGGCTGGATTTCTACGACCGGCTTGTGGACGGGATGCTTGCGCGCGGGCTCGCCCCCTATCTGACGCTGTACCACTGGGAGTTGCCCTCGGCGCTTGCCGATCACGGCGGCTGGGCCAATCGCGACACGGCCGAGCGCTTCGCCGATTTCGCCGCCGTGGTGATGGCCCGCCTCGGCGACCGGGTGGCGCGCACCGCCACCATCAACGAGCCGTGGTGCGTAAGCTGGCTGTCGCATTTCGAGGGGCACCACGCTCCGGGGCTGCGCGACATCCGTGCGACGGCGCGGGCGATGCACCACATCCAGCTTGCGCACGGGCTGGCCATGGCGCGATTGCGCGCCGAAGGTCACGCCAACCTGGGTGTTGTGCTGAACTTCGCCGACATCCTGCCCGGCACCGGGGGCGCCGAGGCCGCAGTCGACCTGACCGACGCCATCTCGAACCGCTGGTTCATCGAATCGATCACGCGTGGCAGCTACCCGCAGGTGGTGCTCGACGGGCTGGGTCGCCACATGCCGACAGGCTGGCAAGAGGATATGGGCGTGATCTCGGCTCCGCTCGACTGGCTGGGGGTGAATTATTATACCCGCGCGCTCGTCTCGCATGACCCCGGCGCCGCGTGGCCCGCCACACGCACGCATGAGGGGCCGCTGCCCAGGACCCAGATGGGCTGGGAAATCTACCCCGAGGGGCTGCGCAACCTGCTGGTGCGCATGGCGCGCGATTATGTCGGCGATCTGCCGCTGGTGGTCACGGAAAACGGCATGGCCTGGGATGACCGGGTCGAGAACGGTGCAGTCTATGACCCGGTGCGCGCCGACTACCTGGCCGCGCATCTGGCCGCGACCCGGCAGGCGATGGAACAGGGGGCGAATGTGCAGGGTTTCTTCTACTGGTCGCTTCTCGACAATTTCGAGTGGGCGTTCGGCTATGAACGACGCTTCGGCCTTGTGCATGTCGATTTCGAGACGATGGCGCGCACGCCCAAGTACAGCTATGACATGCTGCGGGCAGCCATGGCGGGCTAGCGCCTCTTCGTCCTGCGGCGCAGGGCGCGGGCTTGCGCGGACCAAGGATATCGGGAAGGCAATGCAGATGCAGATGCAGGTCGAGGTGATCATCGCCACCTATCGCAACCCGGCGGCGCTGGCGCTGACGCTGGCGACGCTGGGCGCGCAGCGCGGCGCGGAGTTCGGCATCTGCGTGGCCGAGGATGCCGAGGACCCCGAGACCGAGGCCGTGGTCGCCGCCGCGCAGACGGGCCGCGCGCTGCGCCATGTCCGCCAGCGCGATGACGGGTTTCGCAAGAACCGCATCCTCAACATCGCGATCGCCAGCAGCACGGCCGAGTATCTGGTCTTCATCGATGGCGACTGCCTGCTGCATCCGGGCTTCGTCGCCCGACACATCGCCTGCGCGCGGCCCGATCGGTACATGTCGGGGCATGTTGTGCGGCTGTCGCCAGAATTGACGCGGCAGGTCTTTGCCGACCCGGCGCCTGTCTACTCGGGCGCGATCTGGCAACGACCCTGGCAGAAGGCGGCGGGGTTCAGGTCGAAGCAGCGCTACTTCGTCAAGATGTTTCCAGAACGCCTTGGGCCGGTGCTCGACAGATTGCCGTTTGCGCGCAAACGCTGGCTGGGGTGCAACGCCTCGGCATTTCGGGAGGCGATTTGCAATGTCAACGGATTCGACCAGAGCCTCCACTACGGGGCCGAGGACAAGGAGCTTGGGGTGCGGCTGGAGAATGCGGGCGTGCGGCCCTTCGTCACGAAATACTCGACACTTGCATTCCACCTCGATCACAGTCGGCCCTATGTCAAGGAGCGGCGAAACCCGCAGAACCTGGCCCTGTTGGATGCCCATCGCGCCTCTGGCGTGACCCGTTCTCCGAACGGCCTCGCGGAGTTGGAGGTTGAGCGCAAGCCGACCACGACAATCTGAAGTGCAGGTCAGGAGCGGGCAGGGCCGGCTCTTCCGCCCCGCCGCAGGTGGTGCTAGATCGTGCCGATTGAAGATAGTGGGAATGCCAGTCAGATGCAGGTCGAGGTCATCATCGCTACCTATCGCAACCCGGCGGCGCTGGCGCTGACGCTGGCGACGCTGGCTGCGCAGCGCGGCGCGGAGTTCGGCATCTGCGTGGCCGAGGATGCCGAGGACCCCGAGACCGAGGCCGTGGTCGCCGCAGCGCAGACGGGCCGCGCGCTGCGCCATGTCCGCCAGCGCGATGACGGGTTTCGCAAGAACCGCATCCTCAACATCGCGATCGCCAGCAGCACGGCCGAGTATCTGGTTTTCATCGACGGCGACTGCCTGCTGCATCCGGGCTTCATCGCCCGCCACATCGCCTGCGCGCGGCCCGATCGGTACATGTCGGGCGGACTCGTGCGCATGTCTCCGGAGTTGACGCGCCGGATATTCGCCGATCCCGCCCCCGTGCACGCGGGCGCGATCTGGGGGCGCCCGTGGCAGGTCGAGGCGGGGCTGTGGGGGAACCTGCATCACCGCGTCAAGCTGATGCCCGAGAGTGCGGGTCCGGTGTTCGACCGCATGTCGCTGGCGCGCAAACGCTGGATCGGAGCGAATGCCTCGGCCTATCGCGAGGCGATCCGGCGGGTCAACGGGTTCGACATGGGGCTCGACTACGGCGCCGAGGACCAGGAACTGGGCGTGCGGCTGGAAAATACCGGCGTGCGCCCCTACTCCATCCGCTACACGGCCCCGGCACTGCATCTCGACCACAACCGCGTCTATGCAGCGAGCAAGCGCAACGCCGCCAACATCGCGCTCATCCGATCGCATCGCGCGGCGGGCACGCAGCGGACGCAGAACGGTCTGACAGAACTCGGCGTGCAGGCGGGGGCGGCCTGACATGCAAATCGTGACTGCCTCGGACCGTAACTATATCCCCGGCGTTCTCGTGCTGATCGCCTCGGCGGCGCGGCACAACCCGCAGGCCGAATTCAGCGTGCTGGCGGTAGACTGGGAAGCGGCGGATTTCGAGCGGCTGGCAGCCCTCGCGCGGCATCTGGGCATCACCATCACGCCGCTTCCGCTTCGTCAGAGCGATTTTGGCACGCTGCGCACGGCACGCGCGCATCTTACCGTGGCAGCATTTGCACGCCTGCTCATCCCTGGTTTGATGCCCGAGGCTGAGCGCGTGCTCTACATGGATTGCGACATGGTCGTCACCGGTAGCCTGGCCCCCGCATGGGATGCCGATCTTGGCGACGCGCTTGTGGCAGCGGTCTCCTGCCCCAGCCCGGCCCCCGAGGCCCTGGAGCTACTGAGATGTGCCGAAGGGAGTTATGTCAACTCCGGTTTCCTGCTGATGAACCTGGCGCAATGGCGCGCCGAGAAGATCGCGGAGCACTGCCTGGACGCCCTTACCAAGGCGCCTGAGACGGTACTGGGGCGCGACGAGGTTGCGATAAACCGCTTCTGCGCCGGGCGCATCCGGTATCTGCCGGCCCGGTTCAACATTTACGCTACGCAATTCTTGCACCAGACGCAGCTATGTCCCCCCGCGCAAATCCGAGTCCTGCATTTTACAGTAACCAAGAAGCCGTGGATACGTGAAAGCACCTTCAGCCCGGTCTGGTATGCCGAGGCAGCGCCGGTTATTGCTGCGACCGGTTTGCCCATGGTGCCGGAACGCGGCGGGCTTCTCGAGCGGTTGAAACGCTTGAATCAAAGGCGCAAGCTCTGGCAAGCTCGCTATGCGTTTGGGCAGGGGCGACGACGGTATCTACGACAGCATCTTCCGTACAAAGCGTGGTCAGAAAACTATTCGTTAGCACCATGAGTGGACAAGTTAAGCCTCGCCTTCCGATAGTGGAGAAGCGCGCTTTTGTAGTTGCGTGCGCGTCGCGCTAAGTCCGCGACCTTGAAGCGCCACCCAGCAGATCGCGCCATGGCCTGTGCGCTCCCATCAGGGTGGATCGAACTGGCGGCGCCTGATGCTGCGACGATACTTGGACGGAATGCCAGCCCGCGACCGCGCTTTGCACACCACCACCGCAAGTAGTCGTCGATAGGGGCATAGATGCCTTCGTGCTGGTCAAGGAACGCCGCGGCTCCTGCGCGTGACCACGCCAGCCCGGTTGTGGTAAGTGGAGGATAAAACGCGCGGTACAGTCTGAAAGGCCCAAACTTCTTGACAGGAAGGGAAAATTTTCCCGTGGGCTTGCCGAGGTTGATGACGTCCCAGTCAAATTCGGGATGTGCTGCCAGCCAATCCAGCGCAGAACGAATTGCATCCGCTCCAGCGTGGTTGATCGCAATGTCATCTTCAAGCACCAGCGCCTGCTCGGCCCCACTTTCGAGGAAGCCGCGCAAGGCCGCGATATGACTGAGACAGCAACCGACCTCCCCGCCGCGCAGTTGACGGCCGAAGAAGCGGCGCGCTTGCGTCGGGTCGTAACACGTCCATTCGGTGGGCTGGTGCCCACGCCCGTCGACCGCCGCGATATGGATAGGGTCAAGCCCCGCCGCCCGCAACTGCGCGCTGGCCTGCGTCCGTCGTGCTGTTTCGTCTTTCAGGTTGATTAGATAGGTCGGGCTCGAAACTGACAAGATGTTGCGCTCACATTGACAGTATCTGGTGCAAGGGAGTGCCAGGAGATGGCGGAGCCTCGCGGTGCGCCTTATGCCACAGATGAACAGCATAAGTCTGAGGAGTATACAGGTCTTCCAGCCTGAGCCCCACCTCGTAGAGCTTATGGGCATCCTGGAAGCGAAGCGGATAATACCGCTCTCTTGGGGCTGCGTAATCTACGAGTTCAAGTCGCTTGATCGAATGGCTCAGTAGTTCTGGACCCCAAACCCCCCAGCGCAACGTGCGAACAGATGCAGGCCGACCGAAAGCACTGCGCACCTGCCGCCGGACCCGTCTGTGGAAATTCAGTGTCGGCGGAATCATGAATTCCGAGTCCGTCAGCGTGACCAATTCCTCAGCCAGCGCCGATTTTGAAGGATACTTAAGTATTGCACCGTTAACGCGCTCTGTGTCTTGGAATCCAAATATATATTCGTGCGGCGGGATTGGACGCAAACAATACATATCACAATCGGCATAGAGGCCGTGCCCGGCGCGCAGTAACCTGTAACGGTAACGATTAGTGCCAAGTGCGACACTGCCGGTTTTTTCATGTGCGATGAGGTCTGAAATCGGCATGATTCTTCTTGCGTCGAACAGCTTCACACAGGCAGGAAGATCTTCGGGTGGATCGTAGCAATGCAATATCACAGGGTGGCCGTGCCGTAGAAAGGAACGGATGCAGGCAACGTGAACATCGCCCAGCTTCGGACCATGCCAGAACATGTTGACCGGCTGATGCTTTTCCACCATTTTCATGTCGTCCTTTTCAGGTCATGTTCCCCGCGCTGGCGCAGCGCTATCGCATCACTATCGACGAACCCTTCGTCTGAGGGCGCCGCACTACTCCTTGCCCGCCGCATCCTTCGGGCGCGCCCCCCGCGCCGCGCTCAGCGCCGCCAGCACCGACCCGCGCGAGACCTGGCCCACCACGCGCCCGCCCTCGGTCACGCCCAGACAGTCATGCTGGCGGTCGAGGCCCGCCATCACCTCGCGAATGGGCGTGTCGATATCGACCGTGCGCGTCGGCGCGGGGCCGGGGCTGGCGATCAGCGCATCGCGCGCGCGCAGCACCCGCAGCGGGTTCATGTCGGCCACGAAATCGGCGACATAGGCATTGGCCGGGTTGCCATAGATCTCGGCCGGGGTGCCGCACTGGATGATCCGCCCGCCTTCGAGGATGGCGATGCGGTTGCCGAGCTTGAACGCCTCGTCCAGATCATGGCTGACAAACAGGATGGTGCGTTGCAGCCGCGCCTGCAGTTCCAGCAATTCGTCCTGCAACCGTGTGCGGATCAGCGGGTCGAGCGCCGAGAAGGGCTCGTCCATCAACAGGATCGGTGCCTCTGTGGCAAAGGCGCGCGCAAGGCCCACGCGCTGCTGCATGCCCCCTGACAGCGCGCTGACCGGCTGATCGGCCCATTGCGCCAGCCCCACCAGCTCGAGCTGCGCCGCGACCCGCTCGCGCCGGGCCTTGCGGCCCATCCCCGCCATCTCCAGCCCCAGCCCGACATTCTCGCGCACCGAGCGCCAGGGCAGCAGGCCGAATTGCTGGAACACCATCGCGACATGCTTGCGCCGCAGCGCCCGCAAGCGCGCGGCCGACGCTTTCGGCACGCTGACCAGCCCCGATCCGTCATGCACCAGCACATCGCCCTGCACGATGGGGTTGAGCCCGTTCACCGCGCGCAAGAGCGTCGATTTCCCCGAGCCCGACAGCCCCATCAGCACCACGATCTCGCCCGGTGCGACATCGAGCGTGCAGTCATGGACGCCCAGCACCTGCCCGGTGCGGGCCTTGATCTCGTCGCGGCTCTGGCCGGTTTCCATCAGCGGGATGGCCTTGTAGGGGTTCGACCCGAAGACGATCGAGACATTCTGGAAGCGGACGGCCGGATCGCTCATCTTGTCCGCTCCACGCGCAGCATCCGGTCGAGCATGATGGCCACGGCGACGATGACCGCGCCGGCCTCGAAGCCGAGGCTCGCATTCACGGTATTCAGCGCACGCACCACGGGCACGCCCAGCCCCGGCGCGCCCACCAGCCCCGCGATCACCACCATCGAGAGCGACAGCATGATGGTCTGGTTCAGCCCAGTCATGATCTGCGGGAACGCATAGGGCAACTCGACCTTGAGGATGCGCTGCGCCGTGGTCGCGCCGAAGGCGGTGGCGGCCTCGCTCAGCGCCTTCGGGGTCGAGCGGATGCCCAGTTCTGTCAGCCGGATCGCGGCGGGCATGGCGAAGATCACCGTCGCGACCAGCCCCGGCACCATGCCCAGCCCGAAAAGCACCAGAACCGGGATCAGATAGACGAAGGTCGGAAGCGTCTGCATCAGGTCCAGCACCGGCGTCAACGCGCGGTAGAAGCGCGGGTGATGCGCGGCGAAGATGCCCAGCGGCACGCCCACCCCCATGCAGACAACGCATGATCCCAGCACCAGCGTCAGCGTCTGCATGGTCAGCACCCAATAGCCCTGATTGAGCGCGAAAAGCGCGCAGGCCATGACGATCAGTATCGGGGCCAGCCGCCGCTGCAGCACCCAGGTCAGCCCCGCAAAGACCGCGATGATGATGAACGGGTGCGGGCCAAGCAGCGCGTCCGACAAGAGCCCGACGACAGTGCGCAAGCTGGCCTCGATCCCGTCAAAGGCGGTGGCGAATGTATCCTGCACCCACTGAAAGGCATCCGCTACGCTGCGCCCGACCGGGATCTTGGCATCTATGATGGGTTGGGTCAGCGGATCGGACACGGGCGGGCAGGCTCCGGTAGCCGGGCAGGCCGCGGGTCATGCGGCCTGCCCGGGGAGTGTCAGTCCAGCGCGGCCATGACCGCGCCGACGGCCTCGTCGCCGTCCAGCGTGGTCACACCGACCAGCCAGGGCGCGATGTCGTCGCGATTGTCCGTCAGCCAGGCGCGGGCGGCGTCGCCGGGCTCCATCCCGTCATTCAGGATCTTGCCCATGATCTCGTTTTCCATCTCGAGCGTGAATTCGAGGTTCTCCAGGAACGCGCCCAGATTGGGGCACTCCTCGACCAGCCCGGCGCGGGTGTTGGTGTACACCTCGGCCCCGCCAAGATCGGGGCCGAACCAGTCATCGCCGCCTTCCAGATAGGTCAGCTCGAAATTGGCATTCATCGGATGCGGCTCCCAGCCGAGGAAGACCACCGGCTCGTCCCGCCGGTCGGCCCGCGCGACCTGCGCCAGCATCCCCTGTTCCGAGCTTTCGACCAGCTCGAAGCCCGACAACCCGAAGGCATCGGCCTCGATCATGTCGAGGATCAGCCGGTTGCCGTCATTGCCGGGCTCGATGCCGTAGATGCGACTTTCCAGTGCCTCGGCCTGTGCGGCGATATCTGCGAAATCGGCTATCCCGAGTTCGGCCCCGGCGGCATTGGTCGCCAGGGTGTATTTCGCGCCTTCCAGATTGCGGCGCACCGTGTCCACCGTCCCGGCCTCGCGATAGGGGGCGATATCGGCCTCCATCGTCGGCATCCAGTTGCCCAGGAACACATCGACATCGCCATTGGCCATCGAGGTGTAGGTGACGGGCACCGACAGCACCAGCGTGTTGGTCTCATATCCCAGCGCCTCGAGGATGGTCGTGGCGACGGCGGTGGTGGCGGTGATGTCGGTCCAGCCCACATCCGAGAATGTGACCGAGGGGCAATCGGCGAAGGCAGGGGCTGCGGCCAGTGTGGCGGCGGCGAAAACGGGCAGGCGCATGGGGTCTCTCCTGTCGGGTTGTCGGTTTTTCTGTGTCGCGGGCAGGGGTGAGGGCGCAGCGGCCCCGTTCTTCCGCCCGGCTGTTCCGAATTTGCAAGACATTATCAGGCAATCCGCGACGATCAAGACGAAGATCCCCCGACAGCCGCGGCGGGCCGGGGGCAGGGGAGCGCGCGATGCGCCTTGGCCACGTCGTTAACCTGTATTAACGAAAGGTTAACAAATCGCTTGAACGGCGAGCCGCCTGCGCGCAGGTTCTGCCCATGTTGAGGGTCTGTTCATTCTTCGTTGCGCTGATGCTGGCCATGCCGCTTTGGGCGGCGACCACCGAGATTGCGGGCGTGCCGCGCGTGATCGACGCCGATACGCTGGATATCGGGGGCACGCGCATCCGGCTGGGCGGCATCGACGCGCCCGAGATGGCCGAGACCTGCTATCATGCGGATGGGCGCGGCTGGCAATGCGGGGTGTGGGCCACCGAAGAGGCCCGCGCCATGCTGGACGGCCAGCGCCTGCGCTGCGTCGATCTGGGCGAACGCACGCATGGGCGCGTGGTCGGGCGCTGCTATCTGGGCGGGCAGGATATTGCGACCCTGCTGATCGAGGCCGGGGCCGCGCGGGTCTGCCCGCGCTTCGCGCAAGAGCAGGGCCGCGCCGAGAGCTATCAGGCCGCAGAGGCGCGTGGGCAGGCAGCAGGCGCGGGCATTTTCGGCGGGCCGCTCAACCCGCTGGCGGGTTTTTGCGTGCCGCGTGGCGCTGCACGGCAGGCAAGCGCGGGAAATACCTGCAACATCAAGGGCAATGTCTCGCAGAACGGGCGCATCTACCACATGCCGGGGCAGCAGTTTTACGCGCGTGTCAACATGGACAAGCCCGGTGTACGCTGGTTCTGTTCGGAGGCGGACGCTCGGGCCGCGGGCTGGCGGCGGGCGCGGCGCTGAGGCCACGCCCCGGGCAATGAAAAACCCCCGCGGGCCGGGGCCGGGGGGTGTTTCGGGCGGAACGGATCGTTCCGCATCTTCGGCCCTGAACGATCAGAGCAGGCCTTCGCGCTGCGCCTTCTTGCGCGCGAGCTTGCGCGCGCGGCGGATGGCTTCGGCTTTCTCGCGGGCCTTCTTCTCGGAGGGTTTCTCGAAATGCTGCTTGAGCTTCATCTCACGAAACACACCCTCACGCTGGAGTTTCTTCTTCAGCGCACGAAGGGCCTGATCGACGTTATTGTCGCGAACCGATACCTGCATGTGGTTGTCACCACCTTTCCAAGTTAGAGTTGCATCATCTTGCAGGAAGCTGCCGTCTAGCAAAGCCGGGTGGTCCTGTCCAGCCTGAAGGGGTCTGTCGAGCCTGAAAGAGCAGGTTCGGGGCAGTCGCAATCTTGCCAAGTTTGTCGGTTACCGCGTCGATGGTGCAAGTTGAAGGTGCAGGATGAGCGGTCCGGTTTTCGTGCTTGGCGTGTCGGCAGTTCTGACCGTGGCGGGGCTGGTCGTGATGCCCGAGTTACTGTTTCTTGCGCTGATCTGCGGGTTGGGCGGGGTGATCCTGGCGCTGTTTGCGCGACCCTCCGCGTCGCGCGGGCCGCTCGAATATGTGCTTCTCGATGGCTCGAACATCATGCACTGGCATAATGGAGAACCCGATATCAACGTGCTGCGGGGCGTCATTGCCGAGGCGGCAGCGCGCGGGCTGACCCCGGCCGTCGTCTTTGACGCCAATGCCGGCTACAAGCTGGCTGGGCAGTACCTGGACCATCATGCGCTGGCCTGGCAGCTTGATCTGCCTTCGGATCAGGTGATGGTGGTGAACCGGGGCGAGGTCGCGGATGGCATGATCCTGCGCGCGGCGCGCGATCACGGCGCGCGGGTCATCTCCAACGATCGTTTTCGCGACTGGGCCGAGCAGTTCCCTGAAGTCGCCACGCCGGGTTTCCTGATCGCGGGGCGGATCCGCGACGGGGCGCTTGAGCTGGATGTCGCCTGAGCGTCGGCGCTGCTGCCTGCCCCTGCAAGCGGAGATCGCTGCGCGCCCGTTCCGGGCGCTCGCTTGCCGCTTGCAGGGGCAGGCAGCCGGGCAGGTCAGTGAAAGTCGCGGCTGGGGAACAGCACTTTCGCCTGCTCGCGCGGGTGGCGCACGGATCGCGGCTGGCGCGTGGGCACCGGGCGGCGCGCCTCGTCCGCGCGTCCGCCCGTGGGGTCGATCACCCCGCGCCCCAGCGCGCCCAGCCTGTCGGACAGGTCAGTGATCGCCTCGGCGATGACATGGACCACGGCGCCCTCACGCTGCACGCGCCCGTGCACCCGCAGCAGCCGGCCGCCGATCACCGCGCGGCGGTGACGTTCGTAAACCTTGGGCCAGACGACGATATTGCTGACCCCGGTCTCGTCCTCCAGCGTTAGGAAGATCACGCCCGAGGCCGTGCCGGGCCGCTGGCGAGTGATCACCAGCCCGCAGACCTCGACCCACCCTATCGCCTGCATGAGCCCGTCATGCGGGGTCAGCCCCGGCAGATGCGGGCGCAAAAGCTCCATCGGGTGCGCCCGAAGCGACAGCCGCAGCGTCAGGTAATCCTCGACCACCGCCTCGGCGAGTGAGAGCGGCGGCAGGCTGACCGGGGCCTCACGGATGCCCTCATCCTCGATTCCGGCGCTGAAGAGGGGCAGGGGCTTTGGCGCGCGCAGGGCGCGGATGGCCCAGAGCGCCTCGCGGCGCGCCAGCCCCATGCAGGCCAGCGCATCGGCCTCGGCCAGCCGGGTCAGCGTCGCCGGGGCCACGCCCGCGCGGCGCCACAGGCTTTCCGCATCGGGATAGCCATTGCCGCGCGCGGCGACGATCCAGGCGGCATCCTCCTCGGCCATGCCGCGCACCTGCCGCATCCCCAGCCGCAGCGCGAGCGCCCCATCGGCACGCGGTTCGAGCGTGCAGTCCCAGGCCGAGTGATTGACCGAAACGGGCCGCACCTCGACCCCGTGCTCGCGCGCATCGCGCACGATCTGGGCGGGCGCGTAAAACCCCATCGGCTGGGAATTCAGCAGCGCGCAGGCAAAGGCCGCCGGGTGGTGGCGCTTCAGCCACGCCGAGGCATAGACCAGCAGCGCGAAACTTGCCGCATGGCTTTCGGGAAAGCCGTACTCGCCGAACCCCTCGATCTGCGCGAAACAGGCCTCGGCGAAGCCCGAATCATAGCCACGTTCCGCCATGCCCGCCAGAAACCGCTCGCGGAAGCTGCCGATCGTGCCCATCCGCTTGAAGGTCGCGAGCGACCGGCGCAGGCGGTCGGCTTCCTCAGGCGTAAACCCCGCCGCGACCACGGCGATCTGCATCGCCTGCTCCTGAAACAGTGGCACCCCCAGCGTACGCTCCAGCACCCCGCGCAGCTCTCGGCTGGGCAGGTGCACCGGCTCCTTGCCCTGCCGGCGCCGGATATAGGGGTGCACCATGCCGCCCTGGATCGGGCCGGGGCGGACGATGGCGACCTCGATCACCAGATCATAGAGGCAACGCGGCCGCATCCGGGGCAGGAAGTTCATCTGTGCGCGGGATTCCACCTGAAACACCCCCAGCGCATCGGCGCGGCAGAGCATGTCATAGGTCGCCGGATCCTCGCGTGGCAGATTTTCGAGGCTGTAGCGCGCCCCGCCAGCTTCAGCCACCAGATCGAAACACTTGCGAATGCAGGTCAGCATCCCAAGGCTCAGCACATCGACCTTCAGGATACCCAGCGCGTTGATGTCATCCTTGTCCCATTCGATGACGGTGCGCCCCTCCATCGCGGCATTCTCGATGGGGCAAAGCGCATCCAGCCGCCCCTTGGTGATGACGAACCCGCCCACATGCTGCGACAGATGGCGCGGAAAGCCGATGATCTCGGCGATCAGCGCCGTGGTCTGCGCCAGACGCGGCTCTTCCGGGTCCAGCCCCAGCTCGCGCAACCGCTCGGGCGCAGGCGGGCCGGACCGCCAGCCCATGGACGAGGACGCCAGCGCCGAGACCACATCCGCCGACAGCCCCATCACCTTGCCCACCTCGCGCACCGCCGCGCGTGACCGGAAATGGATCACCGTCGCCGTCAGCCCGGCGCGGTCGCGCCCGTAGCGATCATAGATCCACTGGATGACCTCCTCGCGCCGCTCATGCTCGAAATCCACGTCGATATCGGGCGGCTCGCCGCGCGCCTCGGACATGAAGCGCTCGAACACCATCGAGATCGTGTTGGGCGGCACCTCGGTGATGCCCAGCGCATAGCAGATCACCGAATTGGCGGCGGATCCGCGCCCCTGACACAGGATGCCGCGACTGCGCGCGAAATCGACGATGTCATGCACGGTCAGGAAATAGGCGGCAAAGCCCAGATTGGCGATGATGCGCAACTCCTTCTCGACCTTGGCCAGGGTCTCGGGGGGCGTGCCAGCCGGAAAGCGCCGCCACAGCCCCGCGCGCACCAGCCGCTCCAGCCGCGTCTGGGCGGGCTCGCCATCACTGACCTCGTCGGGGTATTCATAGGACAACTCGTCCAGGCTGAAGGCACAGCGATTCGCGATCTCCAGCGTGCGGCGGATCGCCGCCGGGTAAAGCGCGAAGAGCCGTGCCATCGCGGCCGCGCCCTTCAGCCGCGCCTCGGCATTGGGCAGGGCGCGCGCGCCGAGGTCGTCGATGGTGCAGCCCGCGCGCAGGCAGGTCAGCACATCGGCGAGCTTGCGCCGCCCGGCGGCATGCATCACCACATCGCCCAGCGCCACCATCGGCAGGGCCAGGCGGGCGGCCAGTCGCGCCCGGTCGGCCAGCCGGTCGGGGTCGCGCCCGTCATAAGCGGGGGCCGCGCCCAGATAGGTATTGCCGGTAAAGGCGCGGGCGACGGCACGGATATGGTCCTGCCCCGCGCCCCCCTCGGGCGGCAGGGCGATCAGCACCATCCCCGCCCCCCCGGCCAGCAGATCGGCCTGCCGCAACAGACACGCCCCCTTGGCTGCGCGCCGCTTGCCCAGGCTCAGCAACTGCGAAAGCCCCGCATACCCTGCCCGGTCGAGCGGCAGGGCAAGCCATTCGACAGGGCTGTCCTCCAGCTCCAGCCGCGCGCCCACGATCAGCCGGGGCAGGGGGCCTTCGGGGATGGCCAGCCCCGGCCCGGTCTCGGTCTGGCGGCTCGACGTGTCGGTCTCGCGCTGCGAACGGATGGCCAGCGCCTCGCTGCGCGCCCGCCCCATCTCGCGCAGCGCCACATGCGCGCGCACCACCCCCGCCAGCGAATTGCGATCCGTGATGGCAATGGCCGCCAGCCCCAGCGCGGCCGCACGCGCGACCAGCTCCTCGGGATGCGAGGCACCGCGCAGGAAGCTGAAATTCGAGGTCACGCACAGCTCGGCATAGCCCTGCGGATCGGATTCGGACATCGGACACCCCGACCAGAAGAACGATATGTTCTATAATTGTTCCTGCCCGATTCGCACAAGCACCGGATCCGCGCCGGACGTGTGACGCCGGAACAACGCCACGCGCCTTCATTTTCTTGCCAAAAATACTCACTGCCCGACCTGCCCCCAGGGCGCACCGCCAAAGCAGCCGCCCGCCCGCGCGTTGCGCGGGCAAGCGCCCCCGAGCGGGTCATGGGCGGGCGGGTGGGGACCCCGAGGGGGCGCTTTCGCCGCTCTCCACACGCCGGAAGCGCAGGTAATGCGGCACCCGCCCCTCGCGCAGCGCCTTCTGCTCGTAGCGGGTCGAGAGCCAGCCCTCCCACGGCACGGCCCAATCGGCAGGCGACGGCGTCAGGCAGTCGAACCCGGCGCGCGGCACCTCTTCCAGCGTCTGGCGCACGTAATCGGGGATGTCGGTGGCCACATGCAGCACCGCGCCTGGTCGCATCACCCGCGCCAGCGGGTCGAGATACTCCGGCGTCACAAAGCGGCGGCGATGGTGGCGCGCCTTGGGCCAGGGGTCGGGATAGAGCAGGAAGACCCCTGCCAGACAGCCATCGGGCAGAACTTCGAACAACTCGCGCACATCCCAGGGGTGAAGGCGCACATTGCGCGCCCCCGCGCGCCGGATCTTGCCCAGCGCCATCGCCACGCCGTTGATATAGGGCTCGCAGCCGATGAAGCCGCGCTCGGGGTGGCGCGCGCACTGGTGCACCAGATGCTCACCGCCGCCGAACCCCACTTCCAGCCACAGCGGTCGGGCATCGCCGAAGAGCGATGCCGGCTCAAGCGGGGTGCGCGCGGGGTTCTCTGCCGCGCCGACCCCGTGCAGGCGCAGCGCATCCAGATCCTCGTCCAGATAGCGCCGCTGCGCGGGTTTGAGCGGCTTGCCCTTGATCCGGCCGTAGAAATTGCGCGCGGGCGTGGTCATGTCCTGCTCCGTGATGCGGCGCGGGTATGGCGGCTGCGCGCGCTTGCGTCAAGTCGCGCCGCCTGTCGCCCGCGAGGGGCTGGACACTCGCCGCCGGGCAAGGCAATCTTGCCCAAAATCCGAGGAGTTGCCCATGTCCGATGCCAGTTCCACAGCCCGGGGTCGCAGTTTTTTCGTCACCCTGTTCGGCGTGATCGGCACCTTGTGGTTCGCCCTCCACGCTGTCGAATATGTCTTCGCGCGCTATGACGCACTCGAGGCGATGCTGCCGCTGCCCGAACCGCTGGGGCTCTCGGCCCTCTTTGCGGCGTTGCCGCAATGGGCCGGGATCGCGCTGACCGTGACCATCTGGCTGGGGTTGCTGGGCGCCTTTCTGCTGCTGCTGGGCGACCGGGCCTCGGTGCTGGTCCTGTCCTTCGGGCTGCTCGCGGCGCTGGCCACGCTGGCCTGGGGCGGCATGGCGTTTCTCAACGGCCAGACCCGGCTGGGCGAAGTCGATCCGCTGCTTTTCGCGGGCGGACAGGCGGCGTTGATGGCCGGGCTGTGGCTCTATGCCCGCACGGCGAAGCGCTACGGCACGCTCTGACACGGTCCGGATCACGCTCGCGTGCGACCGGCTTGCGTTCCGGGCGCAGGCGGCGCAGGAAGTCCCCGCAGATCGGAGCGCCTTCATGACGTATTACATCGACCTCGCGCAGGCCATCGGCAACACGCCGCTGATCCGTCTCAATGCGGCAAGTGCCGCGACGGGCTGCGAGATCCTCGGCAAGGCCGAATTCCTCAACCCCGGGCAGTCGGTCAAGGACCGCGCCGCGCTTCACATCATCCGCGACGCTGTGGCGCGCGGTGCGCTGCGCCCCGGTGGCACCATCGTCGAGGGCACGGCGGGCAATACCGGGATCGGGCTGGCGCTGGTCGGCGCGTCGATGGGGTTCCGCACCGTCATCGTGATCCCCGAGACGCAGAGCACCGAGAAGAAGGACATGTTGCGCCTCGCCGGGGCCGAACTGGTCGAGGTGCCCGCTGTCCCCTATCGCAATCCGAACAACTATGTGCGCTATTCGGGCCGTCTGGCCGCCGCATTGGCCGAGACCGAGCCCGATGGCGCGATCTGGGCCAACCAGTTCGACAACATCGCCAATCGTCAGGCGCATATCGAGGGCACAGGTCCCGAGATCTGGGACCAGACCGGCGGGCGCGTCGACGGCTTCATCTGCGCGGTCGGCACGGGCGGCACCCTGGCTGGCGTGGCGCAGGCGTTGCAACCCAGGGGCGTGAAGATCGGGCTCGCGGATCCGATGGGGGCGGCGCTCTACAGTTTCTACACCACGGGTGAGTTCAAGTCAGAAGGCACGTCGATCACCGAAGGCATCGGGCAAGGGCGCGTCACGGCCAATCTCGAAGGGTTCACCCCCGATTTCTGCGCGCAGATCCCCGATGACGAAGCGCTGCCGGTGGTGTTCGACCTTCTGGCCGAAGAGGGGCTGTGCCTGGGCGGCTCGTCGGGGGTGAATGTCGCAGGCGCGATCCGCATGGCGCGCGAGATGGGGCCGGGGCATACCATCGTCACCATCCTGTGCGACTACGGCACCCGCTACCAGTCCAAGCTCTTCAATCCGGAGTTCCTGCGCTCGAAGTCGTTGCCGGTGCCCGGCTGGCTGGATGGCCAGTCCCGCGACCTGCCCGCTGTCTTCGAGAATGGATAACCCGGAATGATGCGTTTGCTTGCCTCCGTGATGACCGTGCTGGTCTGTGCGCTGTTGCAGGCCACCAGCTTGCCCGCGCAGGCGCAGGTCACGGGACCCACGAACGGCAGCGGCGCCGCCGCCCCCGATTACGATGCCTGGCGGCTGTTTGCCGAGATGGCCGAGGACATGCTCGACCGGCCCGATGTCAGCAACGAGATCCTCACCAACCTGCGCGGCCAGCTCGTCACCTTCCGCGCGCAATTCCAGGCGGGGCAAGAGGTCAACGCCAACCGCATCGCCAATCTGCGCGAGCAGATCGCGGCCCTCGGCCCGCCCCCGGAAGAGGGCGAGACCGAAGCCCCCGAAGTCGCAGAACGCCGGGAGGAGCTGAACGAACAACTCAATGTCCTGCAGGCACCGCGCATCACCGCGCAAACGGCCTTTCAACGCGCCGACGGGCTGATCCGCCAGATCGACACCACCCTGCGCGAGCGCGATGCCGAGGCGCTGCTGACGCTGTGGCCCTCGCCGGTCAACCCCGTGAACTGGGTGGCGGCCGCCGACTCGATCTGGGGCACGAGCTTTGCGTTCGTCACCCAGGTCGCGGGCGCGCTGGAAGACCCGGCGCGGATGCGCGAATTCCGCTCCAACCTGCCAATCTCGATCGTGCTGCTGCTGTTCTCGGGTTTCGTGTTGTGGCGCGGACGGGACTATATCGAACGCCTCGCCGGACGACTTCTGGACGAGGGCGGCTCGCGGCGCAGCAAGCGGGCGCTGGGGCGGCTCGTGTCGCTGGCGCAGATCATCGTGCCGGTGACAGCGGTCGTGGCCTTGACCTTCGCGCTCGAGATGACCTCGCTTTTCGGCGGGGTGGGCGAGGGGCTGGCCGGCGGGATCGTTTCGGCGGGGGTGGCGTATTTCACCGCGCGCTGGGCCGGGCGGCAGATCTTTCCTATCGCCGAGTCACGTTCGGCGGCGCTGAACCTGCCGAACGCACGCCGCCGTGAGGGGCGCTTCTGGGCAAACATGATCGGCGCGGCGCTGGCGGTCAATGCCGTGCTCCGCGCCTATCTGCCGCCCGAGAACCAGTCCGATGCCGCCAATGCCGTCATCGCGTTCCCGGTCCTGGCGTTCAGCGGGCTGGTGCTGTTCCGCATCGGCATGATCCTGCACCAGCACAACCGGCAAGAGCCGGTCACCCCGCGCGAGACCGGGTTCTTCGACCGGATGGTGCCGGTGCTGGGCAAGCTGGTCATGGCCGTCGGCATCGGCGCGCCGCTCTTTGCGGCCGTTGGCTATGTGCAGGCCGCCGAGGCGCTGTTGTTTCCCACCATCATCTCGCTGGGGCTGATCGTGGCGCTGCTGTTCCTCATGCAGCTCGACGAGGATGTCTATTGCGTCATCACCAAGGCCGACGATGCCGAGAGCGACCGGGCGCTGATCCCCTCGCTGATCAACTTCGCACTGGTCATCCTGTCGCTGCCGATCTTCGCGCTGGCCTGGGGTGTGCGCCCGACCGAGCTGCTGGAATTCTGGCAGATGCTGCAGGAGGGCTTCAGGATCGGCGAGACGCGCATCTCGCCCACCAATGTCCTGAGCTTCGTCATCGTCTTCGCCATCGGCTACACGGTCACGCGTATCCTGCAGGGTGCGCTGGAAAGCTCGGTCCTGCCCAAGACACGCATCGACAAGGGCGGGCAGAAGGCCGTCATCTCGGGCACCGGCTATGTCGGTATCTTCATCGCTGCGCTGGTCGCGATCTCGACCGCCGGGATCGACCTGTCGGGGCTCGCGATCGTCGCAGGGGCGCTGTCGGTCGGCATCGGCTTCGGGCTGCAGAACATCGTGTCGAACTTCATCTCGGGCGTGATCCTGCTGATCGAGCGCCCGGTGGCCGAGGGCGACTGGATCGAGGTCGGTGACACGATGGGGATCGTCAAGGCCATCTCGGTGCGCTCGACCCGGATCGAGACCTTCGACCGGACCGATGTGATCGTGCCAAATGCCGACCTGATCTCGGGCACGGTGACAAACTGGACGCGCTACAGCGCGCTGGGACGGATCACGGTTCCGGTCGGCGTGGCTTATGGCTCCGACACCCGCAAGGTCGAGCGTATCCTGCAAGAGATCGGCGAGGCGCAGCCTCTCGCGCTGATTGATCCGCCCCCGTCGGTGATCTTCAACGATTTCGGCGCCGATGCGCTGGAATTCGAGTTGCGCATGGTGATCAGCGATGTGGCCTTCGGGCTGTCCGTGCGCACCGAGATCCGCCACCAGATCGCCGAGCGCTTCCGCGAAGAGGGGATCGAGATCCCCTTCGCCCAGCGCGATATCTGGCTGCGCAACCCCGAAGTCCTGCGCGGCGAGGTGCCCCCGCCCCCCGCCCCTGCCGGCCCGTTCGAAGAGCGACAGGACACAAACCTGCGCCGCGACAATATCGGCGAGGTGATCGAGACCCTCGGCGACAACGCCAGCTAGGCCGGCGAAGACGGGCGCTGAGCGCGCCCGTCCTTGCCCCCTTGAACCGGACCGGGGAAGCTGTTAGCTCGTAATGTGATAGTATAACATTACATGAGGTCCCCCAATGGCACAGGCGACAGCAAAGGGCACAGATGTCCGGCTTCCTGTCACGGTCCTGTCGGGCTTTCTCGGCGCGGGCAAGACCACGCTTCTCAACCATGTGCTGAACAACCGCGAGGGGCGGCGCGTCGCGGTGATCGTCAACGACATGTCCGAGGTCAATATCGACGCCGACCTGGTCGAGGCGGGTGTGGACCTCAAGCGCGGCGAGGAAAAGCTGGTCGAGATGTCGAATGGCTGCATCTGCTGCACCCTGCGCGATGACCTGCTGGCCGAGGTGCGTCGCCTGGCGCTCGAGGGGCGCTTCGACTATCTGCTGATCGAATCGACCGGCATCTCCGAGCCGCTGCCTGTCGCCGCGACGTTCGAGTTCCGGGATGAGGGCGGCGACAGCCTGATGGATGTGGCCCGCCTCGACACGATGGTCACAGTGGTCGACGCTGTGAACCTGCTGAAGGATTTCTCCAGCCATGACTTCCTGTCCGACCGGGGCGAGACGCTGGGCGAGGAGGACGCGCGCACTCTGGTCGATCTGCTGACCGACCAGATCGAATTCGCCGATGTGATCGTGCTCAACAAGATCACCGATGCAGGCCCCGAGCGGGTGGACGCGGCGCGCAAGATCATCAAGGCGCTGAACCCCGACGCGCAGCTGATCGAGACCGACCAGTCGCATGTCGCCGCCGCGCGCATCTTCGACACCGGCCTTTTCGACTTCGAGACCGCGCATGAACACCCGCTCTGGGCCAAGGAACTCTACGGCTTCGCCGATCATGTGCCCGAGACCGAGGAATACGGCATCACCAGCTTCGTCTACCGCGCGCGCAGGCCCTTCGATCCCGCTGCGCTGCACAAGGTGCTCAATGGCGACCTGCCCGGCGTGATCCGCGCCAAGGGGCATTTCTGGCTGGCGACGCGGCCCAACTGGGTGGCGGAATTCTCGCTGGCGGGCGCCATCTCCAGCGTCAAGCCGCTGGGCGGCTGGTGGGCAGCTGTCCCGCGCGAGCGCTGGCCAGACCACCCCGAGGCACGCGCAAAGATGCGCGAGAACTGGATCGAGCCCTGGGGCGACCGGCGGCAGGAACTGGTGTTCATCGGCGCGGGCATGGACATCGCGGGCCTGCGCGCCGCACTCGACGCCTGCCTGATCGACACAGACGCCTTCTCTCCCGCCGAGTGGGCCGCACTGCCCGACCCGTTCCCGAACTGGCGCGCGACCCGGGCCGCCTGATCCCGACCATCCGCCCCGATTTTCTTGCCGAAAATACTCATCTTCACCGACACCGACCATGCGAACCGACAGCACAGCGGCGCGCCTCGCGAGGCCACGCAACCTCAATACCAGCCTGCGGCGCAGGCCCGGTTCGATGGCGCAGTATGATCGCCTGCCTCCGCCGCTGCGCGCATGGCTCGCCCAGGCCGCGCTGCCCTGGAGCCCGCGTTCCGCCCTGCGCCTCTGGCAACGCCATCTGCGCGACGCCGGGGGCGACACGGCGCGCGTCTGCGCCGCGCTTTCCGCCACCGAGGCGCGGCTGATCGCGCGCGATGCGGCCCGCATCTGGGGCGCGGCGCACCCCGTGGCGGCTAACGGCGCAGACGCTCCAGCACTGCGGCGTTGATATAGCCATCGGGCGGCAACCCGTTGGCGCGCTGCCAGGCCTGCACCGCGGCCACGCTCATCGGCCCCATCCGCCCGTCGATCCCGCCCGTGTCATGGCCCAGTGCGTTCAGGCGGCGCTGGATCTCGGTGCGCTCGGCCAGGCTCAGCGCCCGGTCGCCGCGCGGCCACTGGCCCTGCAAGGCGGGCGCGCCGCGCAGCCGGTCCGAGAGGTGCCCCAGCGCCAGCACATAGGCGTCCGAGATGTTGTATTCCTTCAGCACATCGTAATTCGGATAGGCCAGAAAGGCCGGACCGCGCGCGCCCCCCGGCAGCCACAGCCGCCCCGCCCCCTCGGGCAGTGCGCCGCCCGCCGCAGGGGCCACGCCCAGCCGCGCCCAGGCCCCGCTGCTCTGGCGCTGGCCGGTCAGGCCCAGATCGAACCCTGCGGGCAGGCGCACCTCGACCGCCCAGGGCGCACCGCGCTGCCAGCCGCGCCGGGCGAGATAATTGGCGGCCGAGGCCAGCGCGTCGGCGGGATCCGTTCCCCACAGGTCGCGCCGCCCATTGCCGGTGAAATCCACCGCATAGCGCAGGAAGCTCGTGGGCATGAACTGGGTATGCCCGAACGCCCCGGCCCAGGATCCGATCATCGCCTCGGGGGAGATGTCGCCGGCCTGCACGATCTGCAGCGCGGCGATGAACTCCTCCTCGAAGAACGCGCCGCGCCGCCCGTCCTTGGCCAGCGTCGCCAGCGTTGCCAAGCTGGGCGTGCGCCCCCGATCCGCCCCGTAAGAGGTCTCGATCCCCCAGATGGCGACGACAATCTCGGGCGGCACGCCAAAGCGCGCCTCGATCCGCTCGAGCAGGGCGCGATGGGTGCGCATGGCGGCCTGCCCCTGCGAGATGCGCGCAGAGGTCACCGCCCCGTCGAGATAGTCCCAGATCCGCGCGCCGAACTCGCTTTGCCGCCCGTCCAGCGCGACGCTCTGGGGCAGGTGGCGGATATGCGGGCGGGTGCGGTCCAGCGTGGCCTGCAACACACCCGCCGCGCGGGCGCGCGCCTCGGCCCCGCGCAACCAGTCGGCAAAGCTCTCGGTCTGGCGGCCAGCCGCGCGCGCCGGCGCTTCGGGGCGCGCCTCGGGCCGGGGGGAACTTGTGATATCCGCGCCGACACAGCCCGGCAGGGCGATGAGCAGCGCAAGGGCAAGCGGGCGGATCATGAGCGGCACTCCAGGCGGGTCCCGCTTGAGGCTAGCGCGGATCGCCGCGCGCGCCAAGCGCGGGCGGGGGAGCGGGCGGGGTTTCCCGCCAAGCCTGCCGACAGGCGCTTAACAGCCGCCCTGTGATAGGATAGTCTTCGTGTCAAACACCCATGTCAGAGGTGAGCAGTGCCATGTTCCTTACACGACGTTCCTGCCTTGCGGGGCTTGCTGCCCTGTCCCTCCCCGGCTGCATCGGCGGCGGCGCGCCGATGAGTTCGCCGTCGCCGCAGCGCGCGCCCGCGATGCGCGCCGAACCGAACCCGGCCTTCGATGCCTGGCTCGCGCAGTTCCTCAGCCGCGCGACCGGGGCGGGGATCCCGGCCTCGGTCGTGGGCCCGGCGCTCGACAGCGCGGGGTTCCTGCCCGATGTGATCGCGCGCGACCGGCGGCAGGCCGAATTCACCCGCACCTTCGAGGATTACATACAGGCCATCGCCGTCACCGATGAACGCATCGCGGGTGGGCGCGCGGCGCTATCGCGCCACGGGTCCACCCTGCGCGCCGTTGAGGAGCGGTTCGGCGTCGAGGCCGAGGTCGTCGCGGCGGTCTGGGGGCTCGAGTCGCGCTACGGGGCCGAGCGTGGGGATATTCCCGTCATCTCGGCGCTGGCGACGCTGGCCTTTGACGGGCGGCGCGGCGCGTTCTTCGAAAGCCAGCTTATGGCGGCGCTGCGCATCCTGCAGCGCGGGGATACGACCGCGGCGAACATGCGCGGGTCCTGGGCGGGCGCGATGGGGCACACGCAGTTCATCCCGACCACCTATCAGGATTACGCGGTGGATTTCACCGGTAACGGACGGCGCGACATCTGGGCCGAGGACCCCGCCGACGCGCTGGCCTCGGCGGCGAATTACCTGTCGCGCATGGGCTGGCGGCGCGGTCAGCCCTGGGGGGTGGAAGTGCGCCTGCCCGAGGGGTTCGACACCGGGCTCGCAGGGCGCGGCTCCACCCGCGCGGTGAGCGCCTGGAGCGGTCTGGGCGTTCGGGCGGTGGGCGGCGGGTCGCTGCCTGACCCCGGCCCGGCGTCGCTGATCCTGCCCGACGGGCCCCGCGGCCCGGCGTTCCTCGTGTTCCGCAATTTCACCGCGATCCTGCGCTACAACAATTCCGAATTCTATGGTGTCGGGGTCGGGCATCTGTCCGACCGTCTGCGCGGCGGCGGGCCGATCCGCGGCAACTTCCAGCCCGATCGCTTCGGGCTGCGGCTGGCCGAACGGCGCGAGATGCAGGAGCGGCTGACGCGGGCGGGCTTTGATACGCAAGGCGTGGACGGCGTGATCGGGCCGAATTCGGAATCCGCCATCCGCGCCTTTCAGCGCGCCCGCGGGGCCGAGGTGACGGGCCGACCCTCGCAGGCACTGCTGGCACAGCTGCGCGGCGGCTGAAGCGGGCAGGGGGCTGCCGCCCCCTCTGCGCGGCTGCGCCCGCGCATTCACCCCGGCGAGTATTTTCGGCAAGAAAATCGGGTGGCTGGATTGATTTACATGTTGTAACGTACCCGTGATACAATCGGGTCGGATAGAACGCTGCGACTGCGCACCCGGATCAAGAGCGGACCTCCTCTAGTGGGGATAACGCCCCATTTTCTCAGGGAGGACTGAATGAGATTTGCCCTTTTTGGAATGGCACTTCTAGTATCGGGGTGTACACCGCAGGTTGTACAGTATGCTTACAAGCCCGATACGTCGGTGAGTCAGAAGGATCGCGACACTCTTGAATGCGAGGTTGCGGCATCACAAGCCGTCAGTCCCAACGTTCAGATCGGGACAACGCCGGTTTTTTCGACGCCAGTACAGACGAGTTGTTACAACATTGGGAATAGTGTTCAGTGTCGAACCACTGGTGGGCAAGTCAGTGGTGGGCGGACTTATTCTTACGACGCGAATGCCAGCCTGCGCAGGGATGTGGCAGCCCAGTGCCTCGTTGATCGCGGGTATAGATTAACTCCGCTCCCGGTTTGCGCTTCCAACAAAGCGACACCGGAGGCGAGGCAACGCCTTTCCGGACAACTGCAGGCGCCGCGCGACGGGGCGTGTGTGCTACAGATTTCACCCCGTGGCACAAACGCGCTCAATCCCTTGGATTAGTCCCGTCGATATATACGACGGAATAGGACCAAGAAATAGCACTCGACTCAGTTTGCGGCGTGTCTGGCTGATTAAGCTCCTGAGCCTGAGCCATGATCTCGGCCGTGTCACATTCGGGAGCTTGGCATGCCTGCCGATTCTAAGAAAGATCGGCATTTGATATCCACCAAGACGAGTTTGACGCCGGTCTCAGTGGCAGTTCTTACGCCTTTCCGCGATAGATCTCGACCAGTTTGGCCAGCATCTCGAGCGCCTCATCGCGCGGGCGCTGGAAGGTATTGCGTCCGATGATCGAGCCATTGCCACCGCCATCGCGGATGGCTCGGGCGTCGTCGAAAACCGAATCCGCGCCCTTCCTCGCCCCACCCGAGAAGACCATGATCCGCCGCCCGTCAAAGGCCGACTGCACGCAATGGCGCACCCGTGCGGCCTGGGTGGCGATGTCGATGTGCTGGTCTTCATAGACTTTCTTGGCCTCGGGCAGCATCAGATGATCGGTCGAGAGCTTGATCTTGATGACATGCGCGCCCAGCAGGGCGGCGATCTGCGCGGCATAGGCGGCAACATCGATACCGGTTTCGCCTTCCTTGGTCACAGCCTCACCGCGCGGATAGGACCAGATGACAGTGGCGATACCCTTGGCGGCGGCCTCCTCGCGCATCGCCCGGATTTCCTCGTACATGTCGAGCGCGCAGTCGCTGCCGGGATAGATGGTGAAGCCGATCGCCGCGCAACCCAGGCGCAGCGCGTCATCCACCGAGGCCGTTATCGCCTGGTTCTTGCCTGCCGTGTCCGACATCAGCGAATTCGCCGAGTTGACCTTGAGGATGGTGGGGATCTGGCCTGCATAAGTGTCGGCGCCCGCCTCGATCATGCCCAGGGGGGCCGCATAGGCGTTCAGCCCGGCATCAATGGCAAGCTGGAAGTGATAGAGCGGGTCATAGGCGGCCGGGTTGGCGGCGAAGCTGCGCGCAGGGCCGTGCTCGAACCCCTGATCGACGGGCAGGATGATCATCTTGCCGCTGCCGCCCAGCTTGCCTTGCATCAGCATCCGGCACAGATTGGCCTTCACGCCCGGCGGCGTGGCTTCATAATTGGCGAGGATTTTCTGGACGATCCGGGTCGCGCGCATGGGCTGGCTCCTGTGTCGGGTTCGTTCAAAGGGTTACGCGGGCCGCCGGGGCGAGACAATGGGCAAGCCCTGGCCGGATGGTCGTTTGCGCAAACATTGCGCGTCAGATGCGGGTCCAGTCCACCGCACGCAGCGCCGCCTGTTCTGCGCGCACACCGGCGGCGTCAAGGCCCGTGTCGCACCAGGTGCCGCTGAGCGTGTCGAAGGATTTACGCGACGGCATGTCGGTGCCCGCCGCCACGATCATCGCGCACAGATCCGGCAGACCGCGGGCGAGGCACTCCTGCCGCAGCGCCCCGAGAAGCGGCGACAGGCGACGCGCGGCCGAGGGCGGCTTGCCCAGCATCACGGCGAGATCAGTGTAACTCAGAGGACGCGCGCCATGCATGCGCACGTCCTCGGCATAGAGGGCAAGGGCGGCGCGCGCCTCGTCCCGCCAGCGGCTCACTGATCCAGGAAGCTCCGCAGCTTGCGCGAGCGCGAGGGGTGCTTGAGCTTGCGCAGGGCCTTGGCCTCGATCTGGCGGATGCGTTCGCGGGTGACGCTGAATTGCTGGCCGACTTCCTCGAGCGTGTGGTCGGTGTTCATGCCGATGCCAAAGCGCATCCGCAGCACACGCTCCTCGCGCGGGGTGAGCGAGGACAGAACCCGCGTCGTTGTTTCGCGCAGATTGTCCTGAATGGCCGAATCCAGCGGCAGAAGCGCGTTCTTGTCCTCGATGAAATCGCCGAGCTGGCTGTCTTCCTCGTCGCCAATCGGCGTTTCCAGCGAAATCGGCTCCTTGGCGATCTTCATCACCTTGCGCACCTTGTCGAGCGGCATCTGCAGCTTCTCGGCCAGCTCTTCCGAGGTCGGCTCGCGGCCGATCTCGTGCAGCATCTGCCGGCCCGTGCGCACCAGCTTGTTGATCGTCTCGATCATGTGCACGGGGATGCGGATGGTGCGCGCCTGATCGGCGATGGAGCGCGTGATCGCCTGCCGGATCCACCAGGTCGCATAGGTCGAGAACTTGTAGCCCCGGCGGTATTCGAATTTGTCGACCGCCTTCATCAGACCGATATTGCCTTCCTGGATCAGGTCCAGGAACTGCAGCCCGCGATTGGTGTATTTCTTGGCAATCGAGATCACGAGGCGGAGGTTCGCCTCGACCATTTCCTTCTTGGCCTGCCGGGCTTCCTTCTCGCCCTTCTGAACCTGACCGACGAAGCGGCGGAATTCCTCGATATCGACGCCGACATACTGGCCGACCTGCGCCATGTCGGCGCGCAACTCCTCGACCTTGTCGCGCGAGCGCTCCATCAGCGCCTGCCAGCCGCGCCCGGGCTTTTCGGCCATGCGGTCGCACCAGGTCGGGTCCAGTTCGGCGCCGCGATAGGCCTCGATGAACTCGCGCCGGTTGATGCGGGCCTGATCGGCGAGCTTCACCATCGCGCTGTCGATGGACATGATGCGCTTGTTGATGCCGTAAAGCTGATCGACCAACGCCTCGATCCGGTTGTTGTGCAGATGCAGAGAATTGACAAGCTGCACGATCTCGGCGCGCAGCTTCTGATACTCGCCTTCCTGCGCGGTGGAGAACTTGCCCGCCTCTTCGAGCGTTGCGCGCATCCGCTTTGCCTGCATCTCTTCCAGACGCTCGAAATCATAGGCGATGCGGTCCAGCGTCTCGAGCACGCGCGGCTTGAGCGCGCTTTCCATCGCGGCAAGCGAGAGGTTGGACTGGTCGTCCTCGTCATCCTCGTCGTCGGTCTTTTCGATGGGGTTGCCATCGGCGTCGAGTTCGGGCTGCGCGGGCTGTTCGCGGCGCGTGGCGGGGGCGACCGGGGCCAGCCCCTCGGCGACGGGGACGCTGTCATCCTCGCCCTCCATCGCGTTGCCGAAGGTCGCCTCGAGATCGATCACGTCGCGCAGCAGAACATCCTCGTTCAGCAACTCGTCGCGCCAGATGGTGATCGCCTGAAAGGTCAGCGGGCTTTCGCACAGCCCCGCGATCATGGTGTTGCGCCCGGCCTCAATGCGCTTGGCGATGGCGATCTCGCCCTCGCGCGACAAGAGTTCCACCGAGCCCATTTCGCGCAGATACATCCGCACCGGGTCATCCGTGCGGTCGAGCTTTTCCTCGCTGCTGGTGGATACGGCCACCTCGCGCGAGGTGCCGGTCTCGACCAGCTCGCCCGACTTCGCCTCGGGTTCGCCCTCTTCCTCGTCATCCTCGATGATGTTGATGCCCATCTCCGAGAGCATCGACATCACATCCTCGATCTGCTCGGACGAGACCTGGTCGGGGGGCAGCGCCTGGTTGAGTTGCTCGTAGGTGATGAATCCGCGGTCCTTGGCCTGCGCGATCATCTTCTTGATCGAGGCCTGGCTGACAGTCTGTCCGCTCTCCTGATCCTGATCGGTGGTGCGCGTCTCGTCGGTGTCTTTGGCGGCCATGGATGCTCCCGGATCTGCATGGTCATAGCGAGGGCCGAATCGCTGTGGCGAATCACGCCGTTACGGTCCCCGATTGCCGCGATATAAGGATGCGTAGCCGCAATTTCCAGTTCCCCGCAGAGTCTTTCCGGTGCGATGCGCGCGACGGTGTCGCGAATCGGTCACTTTTTCCGCTTCACCCAGACCTGCGATTCGATCAGCGCATCAAGCTGGCCCGACAGCGCCGCGCGATCCTCGCCCAGATCGGTCGAATCCGACAGCCGCGAGCGTTCGGCACGGTTGCGCATCTCGGCGGCCTGACGCAGCCGCCAGGTCAGCCCCTCATCGGCCAGATCGTCGATATCTTCGGTTGCGTCGTGCAGTTCGATGCTTTGCCCGCGCCGGGCCAGCAACTTGGCGAATTCCTCGGCCAGGCAGTTGCGCGCCAGATCGGGGTTGTCAGTCTGCCGCACCGGGGGCGCGATGCGCACATGGCCGAGGTCCAGGAGCCGCTGCGCCTCGACCGCGGCGGGGCCTTCGGTCAGATCGTCGCCCAGCAGCAACGCATGGCGCAGCGCTTCGTGGCCGGGGCCGGTCATCTCGGCGCGTTCCAGATCGGCCTCGAATTCGGGCCGCAAGTCGGGATGGCTCAGAAGGATGCCGAGAATGATCTCCTCGCGCATCCGCTCGGCGACCGCGTCGCCGTCCCCCGCAGCGAGGAGTGTGGCGCGCGTGGCGGGCAGGGGCTGCACAGGCGGGGCGAAGCGCGTCCCCGGCCCCCCCCA
>LFIK01000402.1_pt1 | contig 32383 bp, 38 predicted proteins | sample 643401 | NCBI WGS metagenome assembly LFIK01 (sample SAMN03777447, study PRJNA286221) | soda lake metagenome | biome: soda lake; feature: Kulunda steppe; material: water; isolation source: sample T5-Br brine of Lake Tanatar-5 | place: Russia: Kulunda steppe | collected 2010-07
ACTTGTTTGCCTGAATCATCATGCACGGTGAACGTAGGGCGTAGCTTCCACCTTTTGCGTTTGATCGTGAACAACGTTTGTTTACTCTTTGCAGGCTTTAAAACAATGATTCGCCCAAAACTAAACGGTTTCGCTTTGGCTTCATACACCAACTGGTTTTTTTCATCCATTAATCTGTATTGAGCACGTGCGGTGAGTACTTTTTGTTTCAAATAAAACGATGCCATAAGCCACCTCCTATCTAAAGTATACCTTAAATGTTAGGTAATTTCACTAAATGACGATTTTATTCATCCCTGTCACCTAGGAATTTTAAGACACCCGTGATAAAATGATGGGTGCAGCAAGAATGCGAGGAGAAAACTATGTTAAGACGACCAACAGAACGTTTAGACGCCAAAGCCAAAACCGCTTGGCGTGTGAGAGGCATCATCACCGCGGTGGTGTATGCCATCATCATTATCGCTTTTTATGTAAGCCGCCTATGGCTTGATTTTTTGCCTTGGTGGCCTGGCGCCCTTTTAGGTGGATTCTTTTTAGTGCTGAGTGTGTTAAGTATTTTTGTGATTCCCCCGATACGTATGGTCTATTGGGGCTATCAGATTCGGGAAGAAGACATTGACATTCAATCAGGCATCATTGTGATAAAAAGGGTATTGATTCCGATGAACCGAGTTCAACATGTCGATTTAGAATACGGACCGATCATGCGTCATTTCAAGTTGGCGACCTTAGTCATCACTACGGCGGGCTCAAATCATAAAATTCCCGCGATTTCACAAGAAACCGCCATGCGCTTACGCGCACAAATTGCGTCACTTGTTTATGAGAGTGATGACGATGTCTAAGACTCAAAGACAACATCCCTTGATGATCGTCACAGGCGTCATCAGTCAACTTAAAGGCTTGATTTGGCCGATTTTACTGGTCTTTTTAGCCCGTTTTTTAGGCTCAGATCAAAGTGGGCCCTTTTTCGATCGATTCACACTAATTTTTACCGGCGTCACCTTAGGCGGGACGTTTTTATTTAGTTTACTGCGTTGGATCTTTTTTACCTACCGTTACGATGCACACCTCATTGAGATTAAGTCAGGCGTGTTCATTAAGAAAGAACGGAAAATCAAACGTGAACGCATCCAAGCCATCAGTTTAGACACCCATATTCTTCTTAAATTACTCGGTTTAACGACACTTAAAGTAGAAACCGCAGGGAACTTAAATGAAGCAGAACTGTCAATTCAAGTGATGAAGCTTGAAGACGCGAAAGCGTTAAAAGAAACCCTCTCAAACAATGGTCATGACGCTTTAAACGAATCTGAAGCGCATTCAGCGTTAGTCGAAGTTGACACTAACACCTTGTTTATCGCAGGTCTTACCTCAGGTGGTGTGGGTGTGACCAGCTTAGCGGTGCTTTTTTTTGCTTTTCAAATCATCTCGATGGTCGATACGTTTGAGGTGGACTTTAGCGGCACATGGCAGATTCTTTTAGCGCTTATATTTGGGGTTTTTCTGGTGGTCCTTACGGGGTGGATCATTTCGATCATTCGCTATGTCTTGCAATATGCGAATTTCACCTTAACGCGTGATGAAAACGACCTCACCATCACAAGAGGATTGATTCGGAAAAAAGAAGTGATGTTATCGTTAGATCGCATCCAAGCCATTTCATTGATTCAAGGCATGATTCGTCAGCCCTTGGGCTATATGACGATCGAAGCTAAAGTCGCTGGGGCGCGAAGTGAAGATAATCTATCCTCGACGATTTTACATCCGTTGATTCATGAGCGAGAAGTTTTAGCGTTTATGCAACAGCTCTTTCCACAGTATGACATCCCTGACGCGTATGAGCGTGCACCCAAACGCGCGTTGATTCGTTATCTGTTTCGCGCAAGCTTGCTGTTTGTGTTTCTTAGCCCTCTGTATTTTTTGGTGCCTTATGGCTGGGCCATCCTTACTTTGTGGCCAATCTTTTTGGGTTTAGCGGTGCTTAAGTACCGTAGTGCTGGTGTGGCGCTAAGTGAAACACAGTGCAGTTTGCGCTACCGTGTGGTTGCCAAAACACAGTTTTTTGTACCGAGATCCCACATCCAAGCGTGCCACATCCAAGCCAACCCACTGCAGCGGTGGCGTAAACTCAAAGATGTCGGTGTTTATGTGCTCTCCTCACCCAGTCCAACCTTTGCGATGGTGAAAGACTTGTCTGAAACGACCGTGAATGAGGTTTTTCTAAGTTTAAGTCCACAAGCTCATACCATTACCCAAACGCCATCTTAGATGAATTTCAAAAAGTCCGTTTAAGAAAAGAAAAAATGCGTTATAATGACACTGTAAGCGTTTATCAAACTGTCTATTAAGGAGATGATTATCATGGATAAGGAAGTATCGGTTAAAAAACAGCAATTATTGGAACTGATTGATCAGTACAAGCAAGATCCGCGCTGTCGTCAAAAGAAGTTACGCTTTGGTCCAGAAAAACCTTCAATGCAGTATTTTGATTACGAAAGCGATGAACTGCTCGATTTAAAAATCCAAACATTTGAGCGACTCATCGAAAAAGGACAGCACATCAGTGAAGACGATGCAAACTATGAGATTTTAGAGCATATCTTCAAAGCGAAAGGCTCTCAGTTCCTAGCCTGTCAAACCCCCGTCACCTTTGATTATCCAGAATTACTCACATTTAAGCTCGAGCCCTTAGTGCTTAACCCTTTTGATTATGAAACCTTTGCGCAAAGTTTACACCAATCATTTAAAAACGCCAATGGCCCAGAGCGTCTCGATGTTGGTGCCAAAGAAGACACCCCTGAAAGTAAGAAGAAGCGTTACTCAGTGTCCTTTTCAATGACCTTAAGCCTTCCTTTACCTGAAGGATTAAATGACGCTGAAAAAGCGCAACACCTTAGTGGTGAGTGGGTCTCAACAACGCACAATGTCATCTTTGAACATATGTATCGCCGTGTGCTTGCGCGGATCATCAAGCCGTATGCTTGGCTTTACGATGTTAAAGTGAAACAGTGTTTCACACAACAAGACCACGCCGCCCTCGACATTGTCATATATGACGGTTCATCCTGGGATGAAAAACGCCCCTTAAACTAAAAAATTCAAGGACCCTCGGGTCCTTTTTTATATGTAAAAGTGATCGATGCCTGTGTGGTTGGTATTAAAAACGCGTCACAAAAGGCTTCAAAGATGGTGCTAAAATTAAGAATGCGTAACCGTTTACATATATAGAGTGTATGCGCTATCATGAGTATGTAATAAAAAAATAAGGAGGGTTTTTATGGCTAGATTAGCCGGCAAAGTTGCAATCATCACAGGCGGAGCACGAGGCATGGGTGCGGCTCATGCGGAATTATTCATCAAAGAAGGTGCGAAAGTCGTCATCACGGACATCTTAGAAGAAGAGGGTAAAAAAACAGAATCAAAACTCGGAAAAGACTGTTTATTTATCAAACATGATGTTACGAAACGCGAAGATTGGGAAGCGGTCGTAGAGAAAACCAAAAAACATTTTGGCAATCCAACGGTGCTTATCAACAACGCAGGCATTGCGGTACAAAGACCCTGGCATATGTCCACCGATGAAGAATACCACAAAACGTATATGATCAATCAGTTTGGGGTATACCTTGGGATGATTACCGTATTCCCCGCCATGAAAGAAGCAGGGGTAGGATCCATCGTGAACATTTCATCGACCGCTGGTATGGAAGGTTATGCAGGCTTATTCTCTTATGTAGCCTCTAAATTTGCGGTTCGCGGCATGACCAAATCGGCCGCCCTTGAATTTGGTGCGGACAACGTTCGTGTGAATTCTGTCCATCCAGGCGTCATTCGTACGCCAATGACGATGGAAAATCCAGACGTCGATAAATCGATGGTTGAAGCCATTGGCGACACGGTCGCATTGAAACGGATTGCGGATCCGATTGAAGTGTCCAACTTATGTTTATACTTAGCGTCCGATGAATCAAGTTACTCAACCGGTAGTGAATTTATTGTTGATGGTGGTAAACTCGCAGGTTAACCACGCTAAAGGTCTTGTGTTTTCACAAGACCTTTTTTTTGTTCAGTGCTATACTGTAAATAAAGGAGCGGATGGTATGCGAGCGTTTATCTATGTCCTTGGCATTTTTACCTTAATCTTTGGCGTCAATCTTATGATTCGCTCAGACTTTGGCCCACCCCCTTGGGATGTGGCGATTGTTCATTTAGCCGATTTACTTAATCTGACACTCGGACTATCGGCGCTATTGATTCAGCTTTGCATCATTGCGTTTGTCATGCTTATGCGACGTTCATGGGTGTATGGTCTAAGTGTCGTTTCGATTGTCCTTATCAGCATCGCTTTCGATTTTTGGGATTTACTCATCCTAAACCATGTGGTCGTCACAACACTGCCCATGCGTATCTTTTTTTATGGTGTGGGTGTATGGTTTTTAAGTTTTGGCTTGGCGTTGGTGTTGATTACTAATTATAAGGCGTTAGCTGTCGATGAATTGATGCGCTATTTGATGGTCGTATTAAAAACAGACAGCATTCTTGTAACGCGCTTACTCGTTGAAGGCTTAGCGCTAAGTTTGGGCATCGTCTTTGGGCTGTTGGCGTATCGTAACCTAGGCATCTTAGGCCTTGGAACCGTCTTTATCACTTTAGCGCTACCCACGTTACTTTCATGGCAACTCACTCTCTTAAAACGCCTCATCGATAAACGTTCACTTTCTTAATTAAATGTGCTAAAATTAAGAAAAACGTAAAGGAGTTTTATGATGGATTTTATAAGTGATCTGATTTTAAATACCTTACGCGGCGAAGTAATTATTGAAACCTTTAATGATTTTTATAACGGACTCTCCTCGCTCAACCAACTTTTGATGTTAGTGAGTGTAGGCATTTTCGCGATTGCGGGGACCGCAGGCATTTTCAAACTGATTTTAAAAATCACGGGCATGGCGTTAAAAGTGATTCTCATCCTCGCGTTGATTGGCGTCATTGTCTTCTTTGTGTTTGGATTTAATCCCCTTGAGTTCATTTCTAATCTTGGGGTGAATCTACCGTTCATCAATTAAAATGTGCCATCACGCACATTTTTTTGTCTGAATGCCACTAGAATCACACGATTTAAATTTTGTAAATTTATAATTTAATACATCATACAAATTAATCAAATTATTAATTAACAATCCTGTTAATAAAATTAACGTCTTAGTTAAAACGCTAAGACTAAAATTTTTGTTTTTTTACGCTTCACTCTGTGTTATAATTTTTGTAAATTTGCTTGAGGAGTGAGGTTATGGAACACACTATCAGCATCGCGTTTTTCTTAAGACACCTACGCATCCGCCACGGCAACGAACGGTTGTATGAAATGGCATTAAAATTAGATGTATCAAGTGCGTACTTATCGACCATTGAAAACGGAAAACGTCAACCGAGTGACACCTTTATTGATCGATTAGAAAAAGTTTATCATTTAAAACGTGAAGAAGTGATCGAACTGAAGATGATGCGTGATTATCAAGCGACGCAATGGCGCATTGATCCTTTGATTTATAATCGTGAACAACGCCAAGTGTTGTTGCACTTGATTCATAAAATTGATGGTTTTACACCCCAAAAAATCAAACAATTAAAAAAGTTTTTAGACCTATAAAAACGTCTAAGTGATAACGCCTAATCTTAGAAACAAAAAGATACTCAAACTAACTCTGAGTATCTTTTTCTTTAATTTCAATGGTAATATGCCCTTTGGAGTAGAGTTTTTTAGCGGTTAAGATGGTGATGGGAATCACCACTAAAAGCAGGAGTCCACTCACAGGCGATGTATTGATGATAAACAAGTTCACGATCAATATCACGATGAAAGGCATTAAACCAGCTTTCATTTTACCTTTCACTACGACTTGCCCTGTTCCCTTGAGCAAGCCAATCACAAGCGCACCAAAGAGCGCAGGTAAGACATACTCTGAGGCGGTTTGAACGGCTGAAGATGTCATGATGGGACGTAAAGGCTCTAATAATAGTACGCCAAGTGACATCATCAAGACCGTCACAATCGCCGATACACTGATCGCTAAGGTGGTGATGGCATCACTTTCTTCGCTGCCTTTATCGGTTTCCATGAGGACTTGGGCGTTTTGGGCAATGGGCAATTTTAAGTTCATGATGTTCCCGGTAATAAACGTGATGTAAGATGCGTTTCCAAGAATGGGTGTAAAGCTTAACGTTTCGGCGATGCCAATCGGCACAAAGATGATGGCAACTGCAAAGAGCGCGGCTAAAAATTGACCTAAGGTTGGCATCGCCCCTAAATAAAGTCCATAAACGACCGGTACCATAAAGAGCAGCACAAGCGTGATGCCGATGCCTAAGCGTCCGACAAAATGCATTCTATCGTTATAATTCATCGTAACACCTCTAAGATCGTGTGCCACAGAAGACTTGAGGCCATCCCACCCAATAACGCAAACGCCAAGATGAAATCTTTTAGCCATTTAAGCTTGAAACGCTGCATCAGTAACCCTAAACTGATGGTGATGGTGATGCTGGTTAAAAAGACTAAGAAATGCACCCAAGAAAGCGTCCAAAACGCGGGTAGAAACGTCACCACTAAGGCAACCATAAAACATTCTAACGCCACCGTACCAAAGCTATGCGTTTTGGCCGCTGCCAAACGCACGCGTGTTTGTATTTTTTTACCGAAAAGCATGAGTATCACGAGCCCTGAAGCAATTCCGGTGGTCATCACAAACATCACATTTATGAGCCCGCTCAGCCCAATCGAAGAGAGTTCACTGAAGCCCACGCCCATCGATGTCGCGGTGAGTTCTGCGGCCAAAAGCTCATAGGTGACAGAACCAATGACCGATAAACGTAACCAAGGCCAAGCATTACCAAGGACACCCGCTAAAGCAAATAAACCTAACATGACCGCTAAAGATGGCACGATCGAGGTGATGGCACTTGAGGTGATGACTTTTTTAAGCTGTGTTTTCGTAAACCCAAGCTTAAGCGCATAACGGTAAGACGATTGCGCAAACCAAATGGATAAACCCAATACCCAAAGAATGACCATCCCTACCAACGTATAGAGCAGGGGATGATATAACGCCTCTTGAAAACTCATAAAGCACACATCCTTTCTTTGGCTTAACTTTACCATAAAATGATAAAAAATGAGCCAATGATTTTTTTCCCTGAAGCGTACACCCTTGCCTGTGGTAAGATGATAGTAAAGGCGTTGATGATGATGACGATTAAAGAAGCCACTCAAACACTTCAAGAAAAAGATCTAAAACGATTATATGACGCGGTCGATTGGCGTCATTATACCCAGCATAAAGCAGGGTTAAAGGCCCATATAGAAGCCTCACTTGTCACCTTTTGTGCGTATCAAGATGACACGCTAGTTGGTCTCATTCGGGTCGTTGGCGACGGTTTGAGCATCGTCTACATTCAAGACCTATTAGTCGACCCAGATCATCAACGTCAAGGCATCGGGTCGGCGTTGCTTGAGCGTGCCCTTCAAACGTATGAGCACGTCAGACAAATCCTATTGTTAACCGACGATACCCCCACCGCACGAGCGTTTTATGAACATCAGGGACTGATCGATGTGCATAAACAGCGTTGTGTGGCCTACATAAAACCGCTAAAAGGAGGCGTTTAAATGCAATTATCTTTATTTGATCAAAGCTTTAAACGTTACAACAAACTGATCTTTTTCGATTTAGAAACCACCGGCTTTATTCCTACCCAAGAAGACATTATTGAACTCGGGTTAGTGGTGGTCGATCCCCACGATGATTTTCGTGTCACAAAGATGGAAAACTTATTGGTCAAAGCCAGCAAACCCTTGCCTGAGAAAATCATTGAGCTCACCAACATCACCGATGCGATGCTTTTAAACGATGGTGTAGCCCCTGAGGTGCTTCATGAAAGGCTTCATCATTATCTAAATCAGGATGCGCTTTGGTTAGCGTATAACATGCAGTTTGATCTAAGCTTTTTAATGGCCTTCATGAAACGATTTAATCCTACCTTTAAGTTCACCCGTGACATTTTAGATGTGATGGCGGTGTATAAAGATTATAATGTGCCCCCGCATCGATTGATGCATGCGATTGAGCGCTACAATATCACCTTTGAAAACACCCACCGTGCTTTAGACGATGTTTTAGCCACGGTAGAAGTGTTTAAAGCCTTGATGAGAGAAACCGATGTGACGCCCTACATCAATGTCATTGGCTATCACGACACGTATGGCTTAAAAGGCCCTAAATTGCCTCATGTGAGGTATTTTCCCCAAAAAAATGAACGTGAAAGTCTTAAAAATGCGCTTTTAAAATAATCCGAGTTCATTTCACGTCGTACACCCAAATAGAATGTGATATAATGTCATCATTGACAAACACATAGGAGGATTTATGCCAACCACAACGTTATTAGAAAAATACGCTAAACTTGCCGTTTATGTCGGTGCGAATGTCCAAAAGGATCAACCCGTCGTGATTCGTTCCACGACTCAAAGCGCAGAACTCGCGCGTTTAATTGCTAAACACGCTTATGAAGCGGGTGCAAAACGCGTCAGCGTTCAATGGTCGGATGATTATGTGAACCGCTATGGCTTAGAAAATATGAGCGTCGAAACTTTAGAAGATGTCCCTGAATGGATCGTCTCTCGAGCGAAACATGAAATTGAAGAAAATACGTGCTTAATCTCGATTACTTCCCCCATCCCAGGACTAAATCAAGGTGTGGACCCTTTAAAAATGCAAAAAGCCGGTCAAGCGATGGGGAAAAAACTCGCCTTTTTCCAATCGTACGTGATGGGCAATAACACCCAGTGGACCATTGTCGCCGCGTCAAACTTAGTCTGGGCCGAAAAAGTTTTCCCTGACAAAAAAGGCGAAGAAGCGGTTGAAGCCCTATGGGAAGCCATCCTTAAAGCGTGCCGCGTACGCGAAGACAACGACCCTGTGGCTGAGTGGGCTAAGCACAACCAAGTCTTAGCCGCACATAACGCGATTTTAAACCAACATCAGTTTAAACATTTACATTTCACCAACAGCTTAGGCACGGATTTAGTGATTGAACTCGTTAAAGATCATGTTTGGGCGGGCGGTGATGAAACCACCACGAAAGGGGTTAAGTTTAACCCCAATATCCCAACCGAAGAAACCTTCACGATGCCTTATAAATGGGGGACTCGCGGGAAAGTCTATGCGACTAAACCGCTCAACTATCAAGGCAACTTAATCGAGGACTTTTGGTTAGAGTTTAAAGATGGTAAAGTCGTCGATTTTGACGCCAAAGAAGCGAAAGATTCCCTCGCAAGTCTTTTAGATTACGATGAAGGCGCGCGTTATTTAGGTGAAATCGCGCTCATCTCACACGATTCTCCGATCTCGAATGCGAACATCTTATTTTATAACACCCTGTTTGATGAAAACGCCTCATGTCATATGGCCTTAGGTCGCGCCTATCCGATGAACGTCAAAGACGGCACCAGCCTATCGCAAGAAGCCCTGAATGAGTTAGGCTCCAATCACTCGATGACCCACGTTGATTTCATGTTTGGCTCAGCGGATTTAAAAGTCGTTGGGACCACCCACGAGGGAAAAGAAGTCACCCTCATTGAGCATGGCGATTTCGTTATTTAAGTCATAAACCAAACGTCACGGATTTCCGTGACGTTTTCCACATTAAACTGTGATGTTTAACGGTTAGTTTAATAGACGAACTTTAAAAGCAAAATCCCCCAATTTACCGTCGTATCATGTATAATAAGTCAAAGGAGTGTTGTTGATGAAAAACGTAAAAATATGGATGAGCATCTTCTTGTTTGCCTTCCTTTTAAGTGCTTGTGAGGCGCCTATAGAAGACGCACCTGACGTGAAAGAAGAAACCGTGACGGTCACCTTTAGTGGCCCGATGACCCCTGGGGTCGAGCCCATAGAAGCCACCCCTTTTTCAAGAATTGACTTGCCAGAAGTAGCCTTAGAGGGGCACACGTTTGAAGGATGGTTTTTAAGTGAAGAAGCGCACGAGCGTTTCCGTGAACACGATGTGATTATCACCAACACAGCACTATATGCCCGCTTTAATCCCATCGTTGAAGAAGCGCCCATCGATGACACCCTCGTCGTGAGTTTTGTGAATCCTTTCTCAAATGACATCGAGACGCAAGTAGTGGATCCGTTCAGTCGTCTTGATTTACCACAACTTAGTCGTGAGGGGTATGTTTTTGAAGGGTGGTTTTTAAACGCGCAAGGTGGCGACCGCTTCCGCAGCACCGATTTAATCATCGAAGATACAACGCTTTATGCACAGTTTCGCTTAGATCTCCCTGACCTCCCAGACTTGGTCCGCGAAGAAGAACGTGTGATTGAATTGATTGAGCGCATTCGCCAAACCGTCATGGGCATTAACAACCTAGATGAAGAAGGCCCAGTATCGAGTGGGTCTGGCGTTATTTACAAGTACGAAGAGGGTTGGTATTATTTAGTCACCAACGATCACGTCACCCGCGATTATGTCGAACTGGTGTTAACGTATGAGAGAAATGGCCTTCAGTTCACCATTGACTATGACGACATTGAATATTTAGGCGGCGATCCTACGACCGACATTGCGATTTTACGTTTCCAATCGGACATCGTCTTCCCTGTCGCAGAATTTGCGGATTACTTTGAGTTACGTGTTGGACAAACCGTCTTTGCGATTGGGTCTCCTCTGGGTGGGGCCCCTGGAAGCTTTGTTTATTTGAACTCCGTGACCACAGGGATTGTTTCGGGTCTGTCACGGTTTTTCCAAGAAACCTTAGGCTTAGGGGCGTTTTCGGGCTTTGTCATTCAGCACGATGCTGCCATCAATCCAGGCAACAGTGGCGGTGCTTTGTTCTCGTCATCTGGTGAATTTATGGGCATTAACACCTTTAAAATTGATCGCTCACCTTCGGGAAGAAACCTAGAAGGCTTAGGCTTTGCGGTGCCATCAAACACCATCATTCGTGTCGCGCGTGATCTTGAAGAGTTTGGCCGTGTGCGCCGTGCCTTCTTAGGTGTTCAATCGGCGGTTCATGCTTCAACGTGTGGCCAAGACTTTGGGGTTTGTATTATGGAAGTCATTGAAGATTCAACCGCCGAAGCGTTAGGGCTTCAAGCAGAGGATGTCATCATCGGTTTTAAAACAGAATCGATGAGTGATTACATTGAAACGAATAATTTTGAACGTTTAAGAGAAGCCATTTTATCGGCCCGTGTGGGTGAACTTGTCAGTGTTCGAATCATCCGCGATGGTGAGACCATCGAGACAGATTACGCCCCTGTGTCACAACATCCAGACGACATAGAATAACCTCTTTGACTTCAGTGCTTATCTTAGGGGCCACCGTAAAAACGGTGGCCCTTTTTTTCGTCAAAATAGGCTTGACTGTGGTATAATACGCCACGAGGTGAACGCGATGGAACCCATTCAGACGTACCAAGATTTATTAGGCTTTAAAACCTTAACCCCCGTTCAAAAAACGGTCATCCCCAAACTCTTAAAAAAACAAGACGTGATTGTCTCTTCGCCCACGGGAAGCGGAAAGTCACACGCCTTTATTTTACCGTTACTCACACACATTGACTTAGATAAAAATGACGTTCAAGTGACCATCATTGCGCCGACGGCCATGCTCGCAGAACAACTTTATCAGATGACGATGGACGTCATCACAAAAGCGTCACAAGATATCCGTGTGATGTTGATTGCTGGAGGTAAAGATAAAGTTCGGGCCATCAAAAAGCTCACGCATCAACAACCGCACATCGTCATAGGGACCCCTGGGCGCTTACACGATTTAGCGCTTAAAGAGCGGGTCTTAAAACTTCATACCACAAAACATCTCATCCTTGATGAGGCTGATATGACGCTTGATGCAGGGTTTTTACCGCTCATCGATGGGCTGGCACGTACGATGCCTAAAACATTGCATATGGGCGTTTTTTCTGCGACCATTCCCCAAGCACTTGAACCTTTCTTAAAAAAGTATTTGCATCAACCTTTGCGCATCGATCTCACAAAAGATGTCTTAAAGCAGTTAAAAATCGACCATCGGTTTGTCTTTACCGACGCACCCAGACGACTAGAACAACTCAAGTATATTCTCAGTCAGTTAAATCCTTACCTTGCGCTCATCTTTACCGCGCATAAAGAAGACGTCGCACGCATTCATCAGATGATGACATCGATGGGCTTAAACGCCCATCAATTAAGTGGCGATACGAGTGAGCGCGAACGTAAACAACTGCGTCGTGATTTAGATGCGATGCGCGTGCAGTATTTGATTGCTTCAGATATTGCGGCGAGAGGGCTCGATTTAGACGACGTATCGCATGTCATTAACTATACGCTCCCTAAAGATATGACGTTTTACTTGCACCGCATCGGCCGAACCGGTCGCATGGGTAAAACTGGTGAAGCCATCACCCTATATGCGCCCGAAGACGTCGAATCGTTACGGAAATTAAGACCGTATGGCATCGACATCGATGCCTTGATGCTCGCAAATAAAAAAAGAAAAAGGAAGTGACCCGATGAAATTAGGTTCTCATGTAAGCATGTCGGGCAAAGACATGTTATTAGGCAGTGTTGAAGAGGCCGTATCGTATGGTGCGAATGCCTTTATGATTTATACTGGTGCGCCTCAAACTACGCGCCGTAAAGCGATTGAAGCGCTCAATATTGAAGCAGGATTAGCGGCCTTAAAGACGCATCACATTGACGTTCATGACGTGGTTGTGCACGCGCCTTACATTATGAATTTAGCCAATCCTGATCCTGAAAAAAGAGCGTTTGCGGTGCGTTTTTTAACCGAAGAAATGGTCCGCTCAGCCGCCATTGGCTCACCGCAAATTGTCCTTCATCCAGGCGCTCATGTGGGCGGAGGCCCAGAGGCGGGCATTGCTTTTATCATTGATGGGTTGAACCAGGTGATTGAAAACACAAAAGAACTGACCATTAAAATCGCCCTTGAAACGATGGCGGGGAAAGGCACCGAGATTGGTCGTTCCTTTGAAGAACTGGCAGCGATTATGAATGGTGTTAAGGATGCTTCACGCTTAGCGGTGTGTTTTGATACGTGTCACACACACGATGCAGGGTATGATTTAGTGGGGGATTTAGAAGGGGTCTTAAACACGTTTGATGCGTTGATTGGACTTTCACGCATTGGTGTGCTGCACATCAATGATTCGCAAAACCCTAAAGGCGCTCAAAAAGACCGCCATGCGAACATTGGCTTTGGTCACATCGGGTTTGAGACACTTTTAAAGGTGATCAACCATAAAGCCTTTAAAGACATTCCTAAAATTTTAGAGACGCCTTATGTGACGAAAGATGACACTTCAAAAGACAAAGTATTTGCCCCTTATAAACACGAAATTGAGATGCTTAGAGCCGGTGTCTTTAATGAAGCCTTATTGATGGATATACGCAAACAATAGAGGGATTTATGGAAAGCTTATTGACACACTATTTTGATGACGTTCGTTTTGTTAATACAAAGGACTATATCGCTTTAAGACGTAAACTTTTCGCCGAAATCGACGAAGATTTTACGTTTTTAGAAGGGTATCAAACGATGGCCATTGTGGCCATCGCCTATGATAAAACGCAAGTCAAGTTTGCGGGTAAAGGCTACGGCATGATTGCTCGTTATGCGTATGGTGAAGACTACCATAAAACGTTTTATCGCTTATTTGATGCCCTTGAAGAAGGGGCCCAATTGGCTGGCTTTAACATTAAAGGCTACGCCGATGTGTCGCCAGTCGATGAGCGGTTTTTAGGGTATATCGGTGGCCTTGGGTTTATTGGTCACAATGACTTACTGATTCACCCTACCTTTGGGACTTACATGATGCTTGGGACCATCTTAATTGATCAAGCCATGACACAAGACGCGCCAAACCCTTTAGAACAAGGCTGTGGAAGCTGCACCAAATGCATTGACGCTTGTCCTGGAGGTGCGCTCAGTAAAGAAGGGTTTATCAAAGAACATTGTGTCTCTTATCAATCACAGATGAAAGACCCATTAACGATCTCACAAGTGAAGAAATTTAAAACCTTTATTTGGGGTTGCGATGTGTGTCAACGTGTCTGTCCTAAAAATAGGGCGCTCACGGGACCCTATCATCCCTCGTTTGACCCCGATGAGCACACCCAACTGCCTTTAGCCGATCTATTGACACTTTCAAATAAAGCGTTCAGTAAAAAGTACAAAGCGTATGCCTACGCTTTTCGTGGCGGCTTAGTGATGAAACGAAACGCGATCATGTTAATGTATAATCAACGCCTAAGTGAACATCTATCACTGATAAAAGAAACGCTCAACACCTATCATCATGTCGATTGGTTTTATCAAACCGTCAAACCCATCGTTGAAGAAATGGAGCAATGGTCATGAATCATATTGTCTTATATCAACCTGAAATCCCACAAAACACCGGCAACATCATGCGCACGTGTGTGGCCACTGGGGCCACCTTACATCTCATCGAACCGTTGGGGTTTTCACTCGATGAAAAGTATGTTAAGCGTAGTGCGGCAAACTATTTAGAACATTTAACGTATCATGTTTATAAAGATTTAGACGCGTTTTTTGCGGCCAATGAGGGTGAATTTTATTACTTTTCTCGTTACGGTGTCAAACGCCCTGATGAACTTGACTTAAGCGCGACGGATAAAGAACACTATTATGTCTTTGGGTCAGAATCGACGGGCCTTCCTAAAGCCTTTTTGAAACATCAACTCGAACGTGCGTTTCGTTTACCGATGAGCGATAAAGTCAGAAGTTTGAATCTATCAAACTGCGCGGCGATCGTCATTTATGAAGCGATGCGTCAACAAGACTATCCTGGATTATCAGCCTTTGAACCAGAAATTTATAAAGGCAAGGATTACTTGAAAAAGCTGTAATCAGCTTTTTTTATTGAGGGTTATGCAGTATAATACGCGATAAAGGATGTGTTACTCATGGAGATAAAAATAGGGGACCACTTGGTCGTTCACAGTTATAAGCACGATGAAAGTTTACATCGCGTTTGGGCTAAAGCCACCGTCATTGATCAATCCAAAGATCACATTGTCTTAGCCAATCGTCGCACCAAAGTGATTGAGGCAAATGGCCGATTTTGGTATACTAAAGAGCCATCAGTTACATGGTTTTTTAAAGAGGCTTGGTTTAACATCATCGGCATCATCCGTAAAGATGGCATCTATTTTTACTGCAACATCGCGTCGCCTTATTTGATTGATGACGAAGCATTAAAATACATTGATTATGATTTAGACATCAAAGTGTTTCCCTCGCTTCAATACCATGTACTTGACCGTAAAGAGTATTCGAGACACCAAAATACGATGGACTATCCAGACGACTTAATGAACATCTTAGACCAAGAAGTCGCGAAGCTTAAACAGTGGATCGAAAACGCCCAAGGGCCCTTTACGCCAGGGCTTGTGAATCAACTTTATGACCGATATAAACTCATTCGTGATTGACGCCTTTAGGGGCGTCTTTTTTTATAGATGCGATTGACATTCAAACGTCCTTAAGGTAAGATTAAGACGGACTAAATTAGAAAAATTATAAATAAGAAAGGGTCCCTAATTATAATGAAAGTGCTTGCCTCAGTGGCTTTACTGAGTGTCTCAATTTTAGTTTTAAGTGCCTGTACGTTAGGCGTTGATCATGATAATAGTATCACCCTATTTACCCAACGACATTACGACACGGACCAAGTGTTGTTTGATCGGTTTACCGAGCAAACTGGCATCGCTGTGAACGTCGTTTCAGCCGGTGGCGATGAACTGATGAATCGCCTAGAAACCGAAGGTGCAGACACGGCGGCGGATGTGCTCTTGATGGCGGATGTCGGACGCCTCCATTTAGCGACCGAACGAGGGTTATTACAAACCGTTAACTCACCGACGCTTAATGCGAACATTCCTGCAAACTTCCGTGAACCCGAGGGTTATTGGTTTGGCTTAACGTTGCGCGCAAGAATATTGGTCTATCACCCAGACCGTGTCAGTCCGAGCGAACTTTCAACGTATCAAGCCCTCACCGAACCAGCGTGGCAAGGGCGTGTCGTCACGCGGACGTCTACGAACCTGTATTCACAAAGTTTTACCGCTTCGCTGATTGCGGTTTATGGTGAAGAAGAAGCACGCACCTTTGTGCGTGGCTTAGTCACAAACTTAGCGCATCCACCCAGAGGCAACGACCGTGATCAAGCGAAACAAGTGATGAACGGCGAAGCCGATGTGGCGATTATGAACACTTATTACATGGGACGCATGTTAAATTCCGCAGACCCATTCGAGCGCGAAGTCGCTCAAACGTTAGCGTTATTCTTCCCTAACCAAGAGACGACTGGCACGCACGTGAACCTCTCAGCTGCGGGGGTGACCCGTCATGCAAATAACGTGGAAGGCGCCATTCAATTTTTAGAGTTTTTAAGTGGCCTCGAGGCCCAAGGATTATTTGCTAGTGCCAACTATGAATACCCCGTTAATGAAGCCGTCGAGATCGATCCTTTAGTCGCGTCATGGGGCGCATTTAAACCACAAGAGATTAACCTTGCTTTATTAGGCGTTCATGCCCGTCAAGCGGTCATCATTATGGACGAAGAGGGCTGGGAGTAAAGAGTGATACCATGCCAAAATGGCGTTCGAAACTAACGATTTTTCATGTGACCGCGATGATGGCGGCGCTCCTCATTGGTGCGCCGCTTTTAACCATCTTGTGGCGTCTATTTGATCCAGTCAGTGACACCTGGGTACACATTCGAACGAACCTTCTTTTGCGCACCGTTACCCAAACACTTCAGTTGATTACGTTGGTTGGGGTTTTAGCAAGCATTTTTGGCACGTTCTCAGCCTACGTTGTCGTCCGTTATGAGTTTAAAGGACGTAAGTTATTGAGTTGGTTGTTGATCGTCCCTTTAGCCATCCCGTCGTTTATTGCGGGCTACATGTATGCGGACATGGTGTCTTTTACAGGAACCTTTACACGGCTGTTGCGCGTCTTTAATCTCTCGCATCGTTTTAACATCATGACCCTCACAGGCGCTGCGGTCATCTTTGCGTTGACGCTTTATCCCTATGTGTATTTGATTGTCCGCAGCGCGCTGGCGAAACAAAGTGCGTCGTATTCTGAAAGTGCGCGCACGATGGGGATGACGTCGATTCCCTTGTTTTTTAAAGTGACGTTGCCGCTTTTAAGACCCGCGATTGTCGCAGGGACGTTTTTAGTGCTTCTAGAAACGCTCAACGATTATGGCTTAGTGAGTTATTTTAATGTTCGTGTGTTTAGTTTTGCGATTTTTGATGCTTGGTTCCGTTTAGCCGATCTTAATGCGGCCATTCGCTTATCGGCGATTTTAATGGTCATGATTTTAGTGTTGATCAGTGGTGAACGTCTTTTGAGGGGAAAAAGACGTTATACGATGGATGTCAAAAATCGCCCGCTCGCACGAAAACGACTAGACGGTTGGCGGAAAATCTATCCGGCAGGCCTTTGGTTTTTATTGACTTTTGCGTTGTTTATTCCTTTGGCGCAACTGCTTTATTATGCGACGCTCACGTTTGAAGCTGTGTGGAATCAACGGCTTTGGTTCATTTTTGTCAACACAATGACACTGGCCTTATTGGCCACCAGCCTCATTGTTGTCATCGCGCTCTTATTAGCCAACCTAAACCGTGGCCGCTTCAACTTAAAAAACACCTTATGGTTACGTTTTATCACGTTAGGTTATGCGATTCCCGGCGCGGTCATCGCAGTTGCGGTCTTGGTGAGTTTTGTGCAGCTTGATCGCTGGTTGTTTCCACTGTATCAGTTGTTAAGCGATCAAGCGCCTAGATTATGGCTCACACAAAGCATTATGATGTTACTGTTCGCGTTTGTTTTACGCTTTATGGCGATTGGTTTTGGAAACATCGAAGCCACCTACGATAAAATTGGTGAAAAATTCACCGAAGCTTCGTATACGCTGGGTCATGGTAAGTTGAAAACCCTTCTTAAAGTCGATGTGCCTTTGTTACAAAGTGGACTCATCGCAGCGTTCATCATTGTCTTCATCGATGTCATTAAAGAACTTCCATTGACGCTCGTCTTAAGACCTACCAATTATGAAACCCTCGCGTCGCTTGTCTTTGTTTATGCCCGTGAAGAAATGATTCAGCACACCGCCATTCCCGCCTTAATCATCATTGGACTGAGTACGTTAGCGATCTATTGGTTCACGCACATGAAAGTCAAAGGAGAGGAACGCCATGTACGTTAAAGTTGAAGATTTAAGTTTTGCTTATCAATCCACGCCTGTCTTGCATGAGGTGAATTTTTCGATGGAAGAAGGCGAAGTGGTGGCGATACTCGGCTCATCAGGCTCTGGTAAATCCACCCTTTTAAGACTTCTTTCAGGCTTAGAAATGCCTGATCAAGGGTGCATCATTATTAACGAACATACGCTTTGTTCCAATCGGGTGTTCGTCGCCGCAGAAAAACGTGAAGTTGGGATGGTGTTTCAAGATTATGCGCTGTTTCCACACATGAGTGTGGCACAGAACATTGGGTTTGGCTTAACCAAATGGGCCAAAGACACTCGAAAAACACGTATTGAAGCCATGCTTAAACTCATCGACATGGACGATTATGGAAAACGTTACCCGCATGAGCTTTCCGGTGGGCAACAACAACGTGTCGCCTTAGCACGGGCGTTAGCGCCCAAACCAGACATTTTGTTACTGGATGAACCCTTTTCAAATTTGGATGCGGATTTAAGAGAAAAAATACGTATGGAGTTAAGAGCTATCATGAAACAAACGCAGATGACCAGTATTCTTGTGACCCACGATTACGACGACGCGGTGGCGATTGCGGATCGTGTGGTCTATTTAGAAGGTGGCCGGATTATCCGGGAGAAAATCGTCGAACGATAAACGTGCCTAGGGCACGTTTTTTCATGGCGACCGCTTAGGCAATGTGATACAATAAGATGAACGGAGGCGTCGTTATGAACCGTAAAACTTTTTGGATCATCACTGGCATTGGTGTGATGATTGCCTTTTTATTAATTGTGATCTCCAATGCGCTCAGTGTGGGGGAACGACTCACGGTGATTTCACCTTACTTAGCGTATGCCTTTTATGGCTTAGTCGGTATTTTGTTGTATGTTTTAGTGATCAATCCTTTGCGGGCGATTCTTATCGCACCGACCTTTGCGGTCGATGCCTTAGCACCGGAAGAAAAATCATTAGCGGTCTATAAAAAAGCGTCCAAAAACCTTCGGAAACTGTCGTATTTAAGCGAGGAAGATAAGACGCGCTTAGACGATGCCAATCACGATAAAACCCTGTTGATGAGTACCATCAAAGATCTCTTTAACGGCCCCATCAAAAAAGAGATGGACACCATCATTTTAAGACATGGTAAAACCGTGATGACGACGACCGCCATCAGCCAAAATGGAAACTTAGATATGTTTGCGGTGATTTTAACCAACATCCGTATGGTGAAAGAACTGGTGCAAGCGTGTGGGTTTAGACCGAGTTATGCCAATCTCGCAAAATTATCCGTAAATGTCACGGTCACGGCGATGATTGCCGAAGGCTTAGAAGATGTTAACGTCAACGAACTGATGCCTTCACGTTTTGGTGAGGCCATCAGCGATGTCCCCATCTTAAGAACCGCCACAAACTCGGTATTTCAAGGATTCTCTAACGGGATGCTCACCGTGCGAATCGGCATTGTCACGCGCCGTTATTTATTCCAAGACAACTTAATTATGACGCAACGCGCTTTGCGTATTGCGTCTTATAAAGAATCGTTTAGATTGATGCCGCTTTTATTAAAAGATGGTGTCATGGCCGTACCTAAAGGGCTTATGAGTGTGATGATGAGACCCTTTAAAAAACATCAAGACTAACCCACCATGGAGGCGCCTATGATCATTGTGTTTGGTGGAGCCTTTAATCCTCCTACTAATGCGCATTTAGCGATTTATGACATCTTAAAGAAAACCTATCAACCTTCAAGGATGTTGTTTTTACCTGTGGGGGATATGTATCACAAGACGGATTTAGCGTCGTGTCATCACCGCTTAGCCATGCTTAAACTGTTGTTTGAAAATGAACCTAGCGTTGATGTCCTCTCTTTAGAGTGTGATCAAGAAACCTTTAAAGGAACGTTTCACTCTTTAAATCACCTTCAAAAACACTACAGTGAACCACTCGTTTATGTGATTGGCGCCGATCATTTAGAAGGACTAAAGCACTGGCTCAACGCGGACCGTTTAATCAAGCAATATCGTTTTATCGTTTTAAATCGTGGCCAAAAAGATTTAGAACGCATCATTCAAGAAGACGCTTGGTTACAACAACATAAAGCGCGCTTTGAACTCGTCAGTCATGTTGATTTCCCACTGGCTGCCACGGATTATCGGGCCCATCGTCAACTTGGGGTTGTCCCCGCACGTATTGAAGCTTACATAAAGACTCATCAATTATACACAAAGGAGGTTCGCTGATGTATTATCGTGATTTTCTAAAAGTCGCCGCGGTTACCCCGTTGGTTCACGTCGGCAACCCGAAACGAAACGTCGAAGAAATGTTACGTCTATTGCCAAAGATTAACGCTGCGATGGCTGTCTTTCCAGAACTTGGCATTACCGCTTATACCTGCAATGATCTTTTCTATCAACACAGCATGCTTGAGGAAACCACTCATGCCCTTGAGGTCTTGCTTAAAGAAAACCCTTTTAAAGGGCTTTTAATCGTCGGTGCGCCTTTAGAGATTGACGGGTTACTCTATAACTGTGCGCTCGTCATCGAAGGATCGACCATTTTAGGTATCGTACCTAAATTTTTCTTACCCAATACCCAAGAGTTTTATGAAAAACGTTGGTTTACGAGTGGAAAAGATGTCATCAAACGTGTTCAAGAATTACGTTTATTTGGCCAAACCATTCCTTTTGGTAGTTTACTTTTTAAATCAGATGATGATTTATACACGTTTGGCATTGAAATTTGTGAAGACATGTGGGCGCCCTTTAGCCCAGGGAATACCCTTGCGCTCAATGGCGCTAAAATCATTGTCAATCTAAGTGCCTCCAATGAATATTTAGGCAAACGTGAAATCCGGCGTCGGACGATTTTAGAACACTCTAGACGCAACGCTGGAGCGTATGTTTACTGTTCTGCAGGCGTCAATGAATCAACCTCAGAAACCGTCTTTAGTGGCCATAATGTGATCTGTCAAAACGGCGAACTGATACGTGAAACTGAAAACTTCTCACAAACCTCTGAAATCATTTATGGCGATTTGGACTTGGCGAAAATTAACTTTGCTCGTAAACAGTTTTCGTCTTTTAGAGATACGCTCATCACCCCACCTTATCCGTTACAAACGGTTTACTTTAAGGCGCAGCACAGCCCTGATTATGTCTTTGAAACGGCCTTTGATCAAACACCTTTCGTACCTAAAAAAGACACCAAAGAAGCATTTAATAAGATCGCGGCGTTACAAGAAAACGCTTTGATTAAACGCATGAAGCACATCCGTGCTAAAGCCATTGTGATAGGCATCAGTGGCGGGCTAGATTCAACGCTAGCCCTATTGGTTGCTTGCCGTGTGGTGGATGCACTTGACTTACCGAGAAAAGCCATTCTGGGCGTCACCATGCCCGCTTTTGGCACCAGCAAGCAAACCAAATCGCAAGCCGATCGTTTAATGGATGTTTTGGGCATTGAAGCACGAGAGATCAACATCGAAGACTCTGTCAATGATCACTTTAAACTGATTGGTCACGACGGCATCACGCCAGACATTACCTATGAAAACGCCCAAGCCCGCCAACGCACCATGATTTTAATGGATTTAGCTAATATGGTCGATGGGCTCGTCTTAGGGACGGGTGATATGAGTGAACTGGCCCTTGGCTTCACAACCTACAATGGCGATCAAATGAGCATGTATGGGATCAATCAAGGGATTCCAAAAACCTTAGTTCGTTTTATGGTGGATGCTTACGCAAAACATGGCTTTAAAGAAGATCTTCGTGAACTTACCCAAGCGATCATCATGACGCCGATTTCGCCTGAACTCATTGCGAATCAAGTTACGGAAGAAACGATTGGGAAATACGATATTAACGATTTTATTTTGCATCGCTTCTTACGGTATGGTGATACAGAGTCTCGCTTGGCTTGGTTGTTAGAAAAAACGTTCGCGCTTAACGAGACTGAGGCAACCTCGTATGTGAAAAACTTCTTTAGACGGTTTTATTCACAACAGTTTAAACGTCAAGCGTCGCCCGACGCCCCGAAGATTTTAGATGTTTCTTTATCCCCGCGAAGTGACCATCGGATGCCAAGTGATGTGGCTAAGGGGTCGTGGCACGAATGAGTCAGAAAAAACGCGTCATCGTCGGTATGAGTGGGGGCGTAGATTCCTCTGTTGCCGCGTATGTCTTATTAAAACAAGGCTATGAGGTGATGGGTCTATTTATGCGTAACTGGGATTCCACCCTTAACAAAGACGTCTTGGGTAATCCTGAAATTGAGCAGCCCTTATGCAGTCAAGAACAAGATTATCAAGATGCCAAAGCCGTTTGTGATCATTTAGGCATTCCTCTTGAGCGTGTCGATTTCATTGAAGAATACTGGAATCACGTCTTTTCCTACTTTTTAGAAGAGTACAAAAAAGGACGGACACCGAATCCGGATATTTTGTGTAACAAGTTCATTAAATTTGATGCCTTTTTTAAACATGCAAAGACGTTTGATCCTGATTACATTGCGATGGGCCATTACGCCCGTTTATCAACTACGTTCCCGCGACGTTTATTACGAGGGATTGATGACAATAAAGATCAAACCTACTTTCTATCACAACTCTCAAGTGAACAATTAAATCATGTCTTATTCCCTGTCGGGGAATACACCAAAGCAGAGGTGCGTACGCTTGCTATAGACGCAGGGTTACCGACAGCAAAAAAGAAAGACTCCACAGGCATCTGCTTTATTGGCGAACGTGATTTTAATCAGTTTTTAAATAATTACTTACCAGCGAAACCAGGACGCATGGAAACCTTAGAAGGTGAAGACATGGGTCAGCACACCGGCTTAATGCATTACACCATTGGTCAGCGCAAAGGGTTAGGCATTGGTGGCTCCGCAGAGCACGGCACAGACCCATGGTTTGTGTTGGGGAAAGATTTAGAACGTAACGTCTTAAAAGTAGGTCAAGGCTATCATCATCCTAAACTTTATGGGACGCATGCTTATGCGAGTGAGATGAATGTCATTGAACCTTCGCAATCGTTTATCGATCAAACATGCACCGCGAAGTTCCGCCACCGCCAAAAAGACGTTAAGGTCCTGGTTGAGTCAACTGAACAAGGAATTAAAATCACCTTTTTAGAAAAAGTCCGTGCGGTCACACCAGGCCAAGCGGTGGTCTTTTATCAAGGGGAAGTCTGTTTAGGTGGTGCCTTTATTGACGCTGTCTATCAAGGGGAGGAGCAGTTACACGTATGAGTGAAAAACCGTTTAAAGTAGGGCTCGCGCTCTCAGGCGGTGGGGCGAAGGGGGCCTTTCAATTGAGTGTCTTAAAAGCGCTCAAAGCCCAAGGAATTTTAGAGATGGTCAGTGTTTACTCAGGGGCCAGTGTTGGCGCGTTAAATGCGGTCATGACTGCGAGTGATCGTTTAGATTACGCTGAAGAAATATGGCTTTCAATGGATAAAGATCTGTTTAACATGACGCCTAAAGAGCTGATGGAACGGCTCAAAAGTCATGATTATCATGGCATCAAAGTCGGTCTTTATCCGACGGAAGAACTGGAACAAATGATCGATGAAGCACTGGAAGTCATCGAACTAAAAGATCACGATGTGTTTGTCGCGACGACGTGTGTAGGGAATGAAAAAGTCACCTTATGGCAAGCTTTACAACATAATTTCAAACAGTTTATGAAAGGGGAACTCCCCATTGAGTACCCCAATTTAAGAAATATGCCCAAAGACGAAATCAGGCAGCATCTTCTTGCCTCAACCGCAATCCCCATCTTCTTTAAACCAGTCTACCATAACGCACAAACGTATGTTGACGGTGGTGTTTATGCCAACACACCGCTTAAGCCACTTGTCGATGCCGGTTGTACACACATCATTGTGATTGATTTATTTAAAGTCAATCTTCGCCGCAAGAAAACAGTCGAGGGCATCCCAATCTTTAATTTTTATCCTAACCACAGTTTGGGAAGAATCTTAGACTTTGACCGTGAGAAAATCCAAAAACGCCTCAAAGAAGGCGAACAGGTTGCTCAAAATCGTATGACTGAACTGATTGAAATGCTGGCCCAGCGCTAGCATTTTTTTTATGAGAAAAGAAGACCCCTCTTTGTATCATCATCACGAAAGGAGGGTCTCATGAAAAAAATTGGTTTGTTAAGTTGTTTTTTAATCATCCTATCACTCTGCATGCCACCGGTTTTGGCAGCGGATTATCTAGCGTATCAAACGATATCGTTTGAAAAAGGTAGGCATAAATTACTTCATCAATACAGTGACTTCGAGGTCAATCAAATGATGAAGCAATTGGAGGGGCGCCGTTTTTTTGGTTGGCGTACCCATACAGAAGTTCGTCATCAAAAAGTGATCTACTTAAAGGAAACGATGATGGTCATTGAAAATGGTGGCTTAACCACCATTGAAAAAAGTTTCTTTATTAAACAAACAGAACAAGCACGTATTCAGCTCAATACCTCAGGCACGATACGTTTAAAGGGCGAAGGCAAGATCAAAACCTTTGATATGGGTCTTGACACCACCCTAAACGTCTCACGCTCGAGTGATACCACATACTTCTTTGAAGAGCGCACCGACATTCGTATCAAAGTCGATCCTCAAACGAGGGTATCTGTGGAGATTCATGGCGAAGGCTATGTCTCTAATGGGGTGGGAAGTTACTACGCTTTTTGGCGAAACATACGACGTGGTGGTTGGGAAGTCTTTACAGTGTCAACTGAGTTTTATTCCATCGTCAAGGAGCCCTTATGAAACGACTTCTTGTGACGTGCATTGGTGTTATGTTACTCGTCATCTTAGGTTGGCGTATTCATAAGGTTCAAAAGAGCGAAGCGTTGATGATTTATGTTGAGCCCACCGCACATGTGCATCACTTTGCTCAGGAACAGTTGGCGACATTTAGTGTCGATCTTTACGCCAACCATCCAGAAATTCTATACTTTCATGACGATATTTTACTCGCCCTCACCCTCACCTCAACCATCGGTGACGCACAACTGTCCCTTGAACTCAAACAGCACGATGTATCCCTCCTAGCGGGTGAAGACGCGCCGACTTACCGGCACCGTCTTCACTTGATGGTGCCCACACAAGGCGGCACAAGATGGTATTTTGAGGACGCAGTCCTTAACTTTACCTTTATTAAAGAACGGTCTTTGACCATTCCTTTAGGCTCGGTGTGGTTGTCATGGGAAACGAGCGATGAGGCCTTCACGATTCATGCGCTCCATCCCTACATCAACCGTGTCGATGATCAAGCAGACGTCCGTGGCGCTTATGTGTGGCTCGAAAATCCTTCACCCTATCAACAGTGTGTGATGCATGTCAGTCCTGGTGATCCGGCCCTTCATGCGACATGGTTTTTGACGGACACATCGTATGATCGTGTTCAGCCCGCACAACATTACCAACCAAGGTCCGATGCTTGTTTGAAACCTTACGAACGTACGGGTCTTTTGGTCCATTGGGAGGATGAGCGTCTTTGGCGAAGATTTCCTTTGTGGCTTCATCTTCATGACCCTTTGACCTTGCAAACAATGATTATCCCCACCTTTACCTATCAAGAACGGTATGTCACACCCAAAGAAACCCAAAGACAATATTTAGAGGTATCTTATGGAGATTAAGTCGTTTCAAAAAGTCTACCCGACCACGACGTTGACGTTTCCCAATGTCTCGTTAAAAACCCCCTTAGGGATCGTTATTGGCCCCAATGGATGTGGCAAAAGCACTTGGTTGAAAGCCGTGGCGGGTCTGATTCAAACACAACCGACTGTGCGACTGTCGCACACGGCGTTTTTAGACCATCACACGCACGTACCGCAAGGCGTCACGCTCGCGTTTTTTCTAGAACGTCTGGCGACGATGTTAAATTTATCCATGGCTTCTTTGGAAAACCATCTTAAAGCGTTTGATTTGTGGTCCTGTTTAACTAAAAAGACGCAATCACTCTCGAAAGGTATGCGTCAAAAAGCGTTGTTATCGGTGCTTTTGGCGAGTCAAAAAACTTTGTTGCTTGATGAACCAGAAGATGGACTTGATGTGGCCTCTTTAGACTATTTCTTAGAGGCTGTCTCGAAGCGACAAGCGCGGACCATCATTGCGACCCATCAAAAAAAACCGTATCTGGCGTTGAAGGCTTCATGGATCGAACTTTAAAGCGCTTTGGGGCTTGGGTGAGTCTCATTATGGTCAGTCTTTATGGAGGCAGAGCGGTGTGGGTATGGGTGATTTTAGGCCCAGCACTCAGCCCGCTGTGGTTATGGTTTTTAAGGCCGAGTGCGATGAGCGTCTCAGACCAATTATGGCCTGAAGCGTTTGGAACGCTTTATTATCAGGAGAGTTTGTATGTCATTCAGTTGGTTTTTTTACTAGTCTTATTGATGTTTGCGACGCGTCACAAACAAGCGCCACTTCAATGGATGTTGTTGGTGAGTTTGATGGGACGTAAAAGTTTAATCTTAGTGGGTGTTTTAGAGTGGTTGTGTGGCTGTGTAACCCTCATTGGGCTCCTGTGGTGGATGCAAGGATTGCGAGGCTTAATGACGTATGATGATGGGGCAAGACTCAGTCTTCTTAGTTATGGTGTTGTGCTGTGTTGGTATCATTACCTTTTTTGTGTTATTATATGGGCGCAAAAACAGCGCTATGCGTATGCTTTTTTAGCGTTAATTTTCATTGTTTTTTTAGCCTCAGTGACCTTGCATCAAGGCTTAAAAACACCCTGGCCTTTTGGCATTCGTCTCTTAACATATGTGATGCCTTCACTGCAATACACGAATCAACTGGAAGTGTTTGGTTCGCTTTGGATGATGAGTGCGATAAGTTTTATTTTGACTCTATGGCTCGTTTTTCACGAGCAACAAAAAGATTACACGATTGAAGTGTAAAGCATTGACAAAAAACGGAAGCGTGCTATAATAAACAAGGTTTAAATGGTGGAAAGAAGAGTTTACTCTCACCCGATTGACACAGTCTTTGGGTTCACGCTACATAATACACGATTTTTAATGTATTCATGTACAAGTGTGAGCTTAGAGCTCGCACTTTTTTTATTCTTGTTTCCCCCACGTTCTAATAATAGGAGGTGAACGCGATTAACCGAAACCAACAACCTAAGCGTCAAATCGAAACAAACGTCAATGAAACGATTCGTCTAAAAGAAATGATGGTCATCACTGATGATGGTGAAAAAGTCGGCGTTTTAAGCAAACAAAAAGCTTTAGATTTGGCCTACAGTCGTAATTTAGATTTAGTAGTCGTTGCACCCAACGCGAAACCCGCAGTGGCGAAGCTGATGGACTACAATAAGTTTAAATACGATCAGCAGCGTAAAGCTCGTGAAGCGAAGAAAAAACAGAAGACGGTCACCCTCAAAGAAATTCGTCTATCACCAAAAATTGATACCCATGACTTTGAAACAAAGTTACGGAATGGGCGGAAATTTTTAGAAAAAGGTGACAAACTCAAAATTTCGATTCGTTTCCGTGGTCGTGAGATGGCTTACACCAATCAAGGTCGTGAAGTGATGTTAGACTTCTCTAAACGCTGTGAAGATTTAGCGGACATTGAAGCGCGTCCAAAGCAAGATGGTCGCACGATGATCATGACGCTAGCACCCAAGAAAAAAGATTCCTAAGGAGGATTACTATGCCGAAAATGAAGACCCACAGCGGAACCGCTAAACGTGTAAAGAAAACCGCCAGTGGCAAAATCAAAGTCTCCCATGCGAACCGTGCCCACTTAAAAGGCAATAAAAATAAAAATACGATTCGCAACAATCGCAGCGCAAATTTCGTTGCGCCAAGTGATGCTAAACGCATTCACAAAGCAGTATCACAAGTTAAATAACATTAGGAGGTACCAACATGCCAAGAGTAAAAGGCGGCGTCGTTGCACGCAAACGTCGTAAAAAAACGTTAAAACTAGCCAAAGGTTATTTTGGCTCTAAACATTTATTATACAAAACCGCACACGAGCAAGTGATGAAATCACTGCAGTATGCGTATCGTGATCGGAAACGCCGTAAGAGTGATTTCCGTAAATTATGGATTGCACGTATCAACGCAGCAGTTCGTCCTCATGGGTTATCGTATAGCCGTTTCATGAATGGTCTTAAAAAAGCCAACATCAATTTAAACCGTAAAGTCCTTGCGGATTTAGCGATTCATGATGAAGCCGGTTTTGCGGCGCTCGTTGGCGCAGCTAAAGAGGGTTTAAACAACCAAACACAAGCCTAACCCTAGAAAAATAGATCAAGCAACCCACTGAATGGGTTGCTTTTTTCGTGGTGAATAATGGTGTTAAGATTGACATACAAAGGCTTACATTCTATAATATAAATGTACCACACAATGGGAAATCACTCATATGCGACCCCAAAGTATCACATAAGGCGCCAAGACGGTGGTGGTGTAGAAAACCTTTGAATCTAAAGGGATCCTAAAGCCAACGTAAGAGGTGCCCCCCTAGTAGAATTTCGGTTCTGCAATTGAGTGATTTCCCATCGTGTGGTTTTTGTATGGTCTTTTGTGTTACAAACTTTTAAGTTTAATATACGATTTTACTTTTCTGTTTCAAGTTCATTTTAGAATCTACAATGACGTATTTATCCTTTTATTGACTTGACTTATAGCATAATTGAGCTATAATGTTTGTATGCTATCTATAAAGATGAAGAGGTGAAATAATGGGTAAAAATCTATGTGATTGCCTGCAAACGACAGCCCACCAACACAAACGCATCATGAATAACATGTTGGAACCTTTTGGCTTAACGTATGCACAGTATTTAGTACTTAAGAAGTTACAAGCAGAAGAAGGGCTATCGGCCAAAGCACTATTAAGTGAATTGGATACGGATAAAGCCACGCTCTCAGGCATCATCTCACGACTTGAAAAAGCCGATTGGTTACGTCGTGAAAAGGATGCTGAGGATCGTCGATTAATGCATATTTTCTTAACAGAAAATGCGCGTGTCAAATTGCCAGAAATTGTCACCATGGAAGGCAACTGTGAAGATGTGCTACTTGTCAACTTTAAAAACAGGGAAATTAAGAATTTTAAAGAGTTGTTCAAGAAACTCATCGAAGCGCAAGAAGAAGCCTTAAAGACCAACAATCGATTTGAGAGGAAGATTTAATGAACAAACATTTAAAAGCACTAACCATGCTTGACGGTATTCCCGCACAGGAAAAAGAAGTGCGTCTTTACATGGAAAAACATATGCAAGGCAAAGCCACCCTAAGTTTTGATAAACTAGGGTCCATCATTGGCCGCAAAGTTGGCAACCAAGATGGGCCGCGCATCATGGTCGCGGGTCACATGGACGAAGTCGGTTTCATGGTCACGACCCTCACCGATGAAGGCTATGTGAAGTTCACCACCGCTGGTGGTTGGTGGAGTCAAGTGATGCTTGCTCAACAACTCGTTATTACAACCACCAAAGGTAAAAAAATCCGTGGTGTCATTGGTGCCAAAGCCCCACATATTTTGACACAAGAAGAACGTAAAGTCCCAGTCAAAATTGAAGATATGTTTATTGATTTAGGCGTTAAAGACAAAGATGAAGCGCTCGCTTTAGGCATTGAACCTGGCAACATGATCACACCCTACATTCAAACAACGACGCTTAATAATCCAAAATATCTCTTAGGGAAAGCCTTTGACAACCGTGTGGGTTGTGCGGCCGTGTTGGATGCGCTGGATCGTTTACAAGAGGAAAGCCACCCTAACATTTTTTATGGCGTTGCGACCGTACAAGAAGAAGTTGGCTTACGCGGCGCTACGACCTCGAGTTACGCTGTCAAACCAGACATTGGTCTAGCGATTGATACAACCATTGCCTATGATTTCCCAAAAGGTTCTAAAGACACCGAATTAGGTAAAGGTGTCGGCATCATGGTGAAAGACAGCTCCATGATTGGTCACAAAGGGTTACGTGATTTTGTCTTGAACTTAGCCGATGAACAAAAAATACCATATCAACTGACACATTTAGAACGTGGGGGCACCGATGGGGGTAAGATGCATTTAGCACACTCTGGCGCACCATCGATCGCGTTATGTTTACCTGTGAGATACCTACACTCGCATACGTCGGTTGTCCATCAAGACGACTACGATGCGTTAGTCAATTTAATCGTAGCTTTAATGAAGGCGTTAGATCGTGATGCGGTCAAAGCCATCACCTACCAGTAACGCTTTAAGAGTCATCGCCGGTACGCTTCGTCACCGTCGTTTTCAAACGGTCGGTCATGGCGGCACCCGGGAGACCAAAGATGCGGTCAAAGAAGCCCTCTTTAATGCCCTTGGCCATAAAGTGCGCGACGCGAACGTTCTCGATCCATTTGCGGGAAGTGGCGCCCTCATCATCGAAGCGTTTTCTCGTGGCGCTAAGACTCTAAAGGCGATTGAAAAAGATCCAAAAGCCTTTCGTGTCATGCACCAAAACTTTGCGCTTTTAAACGTCCCTGTGACAACACTTAAAGGGGATGCCATCACGCACTTAAAACACTGTGATGAACGCTTTGATGTCATCTTTTTAGATCCGCCTTATGACGCGGATTTGTTAGAACCCGTACTGACCTTAATTGAGCAACATGCACTTCTTAAAGATGAGGGATGCATCCTCGTTTTACATGAGCGCGATTTTGTGGCGCCTAAGTCGTTTGTTATCACAAAAGAGAAACGATATGGACGAACGAGAACAACCACCTTAGAAAGGAAGCATGCGATATGAAAATAGGCATTTATCCAGGCAGTTTTGACCCTATCACCGATGGGCACATTGACATCATTCATCGCTCCTTACAAGTCGTTGATAAACTCTATGTTTGTGTCAGCTTGAATACGCAAAAGAACACCTTATTTACGCTCGATGAACGCATCGACATGATTGAAAAAGTCCTTGATTTAGAACATTTAAATGTTGAGGTTTGTGTGAATAACACGCTCACCGTTAAGCAAGCAAAGCGACTCAAAGCCACACACATCATTCGTGGCCTGCGGGTATTAACCGACTTTGAGTATGAGTTTCAAATGACCCATGCGAACCGGGTGTTAGATCCTGACATTGATACGTTATTTTTAATGACCGACAATCGTTATTCTTTTTTAAGCAGTTCCACCGTCAAAGAAATCGCACGCTTTCATGGTGATTTGGACCCCTTTTTACCGCCCTATGTCGTCACAAAGTTAAAAGAAAAGTTTCCCGTAAAGTCCGCTTAAGGCGGACTTTTTGAATTACCCTTTGTGCTTTATTTAGAAAAATGTTAAAATAGCCTTAGGTGATAACAATGATTGAAAAAGCACATGTTTTTGAGCGTTTACGGAATCAAAACATCCGTATAACCAAACAACGCAAAGCGATTATTGACATTTTAGATGGCCAACACTTAACGCTCAGTGAAATTCACGAAGAGCTTAAGAAAAAAGGGTTTGGTAATTTAGGAACCGTCTATAATAATTTAGATTTTCTGATTGAACATGGGATTGTGACCCAAGTCTTTATTAACGATCGTAAACATTACGATTTAACGTTAGATGACGCTTCACATGACCCCAACAATCACATTCATATGAGTTGTCGCATCAACAATAAAATTGTTGAAATAGACGATGCGGATCTTTTTGACATGATTCGTAACCATGAAGTGTTCCGTGATTTTGACATTCAGAAGTTACAAATTGTGGTTGAAGGTGCCTGTCCGAGTTATGACCCTGCCACCTGCAAAGTGAACAGTGCCTGCCACATTGCGCATCAACCAGATGAAGACATCGAAGAAGAACTCGGCTAAGTCGAGTTTTTTTTATGTTTGATGGGGTTTTGCCTTTACAAGGCCGAAACGATACGCTATAATTATGACGCTGTTTTACGTTCCGGTAGCTCAGCTGGATAGAGCAACGGCCTTCTAAGCCGTCGGTCGGGGGTTCGAATCCCTCCCGGAACGCCACCATCAAAACCAAAGCCTAGATAGGCTTTTTTTATTTTGCTCAGTCGGGATAGATGGTTTTATGCTAAGATA
>LFIK01000405.1_pt1 | contig 32285 bp, 29 predicted proteins | sample 643401 | NCBI WGS metagenome assembly LFIK01 (sample SAMN03777447, study PRJNA286221) | soda lake metagenome | biome: soda lake; feature: Kulunda steppe; material: water; isolation source: sample T5-Br brine of Lake Tanatar-5 | place: Russia: Kulunda steppe | collected 2010-07
GCCGCGCCCATGCCGCTGGTCAATATCGACACCGACATGATCATCCCCAAGCAGTTCCTGAAGACGATCAAGCGCACCGGGCTGGGCAAGAACCTGTTCGACGAGATGCGCTATGATGACAACGGCAACGAAATCCCCGATTTCGTGCTGAACCAGCCCGCCTGGCGCAAGGCCGAGATCCTGGTCGCCGGCGACAATTTCGGCTGCGGCTCGTCGCGCGAGCATGCGCCCTGGGCGCTGCTGGATTTCGGCATCCGCTGCGTGATCTCGACCAGCTTCGCCGACATCTTTCACGGCAACTGCTTCAAGAACGGCATCCTGCCGGTGGTGCTGCCGCAGGAACAGGTGGACGTGCTGATGGACGACGCGCGCAAGGGCGAAAACGCGCGCATCACCGTCGATCTGGAGGCGCAGACCGTCACCAGCGCCGACGGTCACGTGTTCCGATTCGAGGTCGATCCCTTCAAGAAGCACTGCCTGCTCAACGGGCTCGACGATATCGGGCTGACGCTTGAAAAGGTGTCTGCAATTGACAGCTTCGAGGCGCAGGCGCAGACGGCGCGCCCTTGGGTCTGACCCGCCTTGAGCCACAACATCTAGCGGTGCCCCCTCGGGGCGCCGTTTTTTTTCCGCAATGTTGATGCAACTTCGCGACAGTTCGATCTCGAAAACGTCGCAGGCGACCCGCACGATCATGGGGGTGGTTGAAAAGGTGGTCGGACGTGGGCAAGATTGTGTCAACAATGTGGCGCCCCTTCGGGGGTGCTCGGAAGAATGGTGGGCCGGTCGCGCGTGACCGAACGCCCGCCCGAGGCAGAGGTAACGGCAAGGTCATGTCGCGGTTCCCCGGCGCCATGCTGCGCGCGGTGCTCGTCGCCGTTGTGGTGGCGCTTCCGGCGTTGATGCTTCCTGACGTGTCGTCCGAGACCGGGCAGCTCGTCACGCTGCTGGCGCTGGTCGCCTGCGCGGTGACGCTGGCCGAATACTCGGCCGCCTGTCCGGGGCTGGTCGAATTCCGCGACGCGCGCCCCTATAACCGCATGCGCTTCATCCTTCTGTTCTTCCTCATCCTTTTCCTGACGATCCTGGTGCGCAACGATGCGGTGCCGACGCCGCTGAGCGTGATGATCACCTCGGGCGCGCTGTGGTTGGGGACGGTCTTCGACTTCGCCTACAGCCCGATCCGGCTGCTGTCGCTGGCGCTGCCGGCCGGTCTGCCTGCGGCGCATCTGGACCTTGTGCGCGGCGCGGCGGCGCTGGGCTACGTGATCGGCTGGCTGAGCGTGCTCGGCTTGATGGTGGCGATCCTGGTGGGCTACTGGCCGCAGCGGCGCGGCGCGTTCAACGTCTGGGTCAACCTGCCGACCTTCGACCCGACCGCGGGGCTGGACGTGGTGCAGCGCCTCGAACGCGATGCGCTGGTTAACATTGCGTTAGGCATCCTGATGCCATTCTTCCTGCCGGTGATTCTGAAGCTCTCGTCGCTGCTGATCCAGCCCGTGACGCTGGAATCGCCCTTGGGGTTCGTCTGGGGGATCGCGCTTTGGGCCTTCGTGCCGGTCAGTCTGTTGATGCGCGGGATCGCGATGCAGCAGGTCGCGCGGCTGATCCGCGACAAGCGGCGCGAGGTCGCCGCCGAGGAGGATGGCATCCCGCAGCCGGAGCGCTCGGTCTACTCCTGACGCTGGCGCTCTGGGCCGGGCTGGTCCTGCCCGCGCCCCTCGGGGCGGACACCCGGCCGGCGCAGACCGCCGAAAGCCTGCGCGCTGCGGGGCCGGAAACGCTCCGGATCGCCACCTTCAACGTCAACCTCTCGCGGCGCGGGCCGGGGCTGCTGCTGCGCGATCTGCTGGCCGACGATCCGGGCGCCGCGCAGATGGCCGCGGTCATCGCGCATGTGGCGCCCGATGCGGTGCTGCTGACCAAGATCGACTATGACCACGGTCTGCACGCCCTGCACGCCTTCGCCGACCTGATCCGCGCGCAGGGCCATGATCTGCCGCATGCCTTCGCGCTGCGGCCCAACGGCGGATGGCGCACCGGGATCGACATGACCGGCGACGGGCGCGCCGACACCGCCGACGATGCGCAGGGATACGGTGCCTTTGCCGGGGCAGGGGGGATGGCGATCCTTTCGCGACTGGAGCTCGACGCCGCGGCGGTGCGCGATTTCTCGGGGTTTCTGTGGCGTGACCTGCCCGGGGCGCGTCTGCCGCGCGTGGACGGCGCGCTCTACCCCTCGGACGCGGTGTTCGGGATCCAGCGACTGTCGAGCACCGGCCACTGGGACGTGCCGCTGCGCCTTCCGGGCGGCGGGCGGTTGTCGCTGCTGGGATTCTACGCTTCGCCGCCGGTGTTCGGTGGCGCGCACGGACGCAACCGGCTGCGCAACCATGACGAGGCGATGTTCTGGGTGCATCTGCTGGACGGGACCTTGCCGATGCCCGCGCCCGATGGCCCGTTCGTGCTGTTGGGCGGCAGCAACCTGGACCCCCATGACGGCGACGGCAAGCACGCCGCGATGCGCCGCTTGCTGGCCCATCCCCGCCTGCAGGACCCCGAACCGCGCAGCGCCGGCGCGCGCGTGGCCGCGCAGCACCCCGCCAGCCTCGGCCACCGTGGCGATCCGGCGCTCGACACGACGCACTGGACGCGCGCCATCGGGCCGGGCAACCTGCGGGTGGACTATGTGCTGCCCTCGGCGGATCTGACGGTGCGCGGCGCGGGTGTGTTCTGGCCCGCGCCCGACGATCCGCTCGTTGCGCTGCTGGGCCCGCGTGAGGACCCACCGACCCGGCACCGACTGGTCTGGGTCGATATCGTGCCCCCCTGATCCACCCGCCCCTGATCCACCACAGGTGGTGTCGCCTGACTGCCGCGCCACAGAATCGGCCCTTACCGGGGCGGAGCTGCAACAACGTCGCCGCGTAGTCCCGCGATGCGCAAGCGTTTTTCTGGACCCTGCGGGGCTTGCGCGTTATCGTGGTTGCAAACGGGGCGGTTCAGACCCCGGTTCATGAGGCAGCAATGATCTATCCTGAGCGGTTTTCGAACCTGCCGGAGTATGCATTCCCGCGGTTGCGGGCGCTGTTGGCGGGCCATGCCCCCGGCGGCCCCGACTGCGCCATGACCATCGGCGAGCCGCGCCACCCCATGCCGCCCTTCGTGGCCGAAGCGCTGGCGGGGGCCGTGGCCGACTTCGCGCGCTACCCGGTCAACGAGGGCACGCACGCGCTGCTTGACGCGATCGCCGGCTGGATCGCGCGCCGCTACGACGTGACCCTGCCACCCGAGCGGCTGATCGCGCTCAACGGCACGCGCGAGGGGCTGTTCAACCTTGCCCTTGCGCTGTGCCCCGAGGCGAAGCGTGGCGCCCGGCCCGTGGTGCTGATGCCCAACCCCTTCTACCAGGTCTATGCGGTCGCCGCGGCTGCGGTGGGCGCCGAGCCGGTCTTCGTTCCCGCGACCGAGGCCAGCGGCCATCTGCCCGATTACGCCGCGCTGTCGCCCGAGCTGCTGGACCGCGTGGCGCTGGCCTATCTGTGCTCGCCCGCCAATCCGCAGGGCGCGGTGGCCGGGCGCGACCGCTGGCGCACGCTGCTGGCGCTGGCCGAGAAGCACGATTTCCGCATCGTCGCCGATGAATGCTACTCCGAGATCTGGCGCGACACGCCGCCGCCCGGCGCGCTCGAGATGGCCGCCGAGACCGGCGCCGACCCCGAGCGCGTGCTGGCCATCAACTCGCTGTCCAAGCGATCGAACCTGCCCGGCCTGCGCTCGGGCTTCGCCGCCGGCGGCCCCGAGACCATCCGCCGCCTGCGCCAGCTGCGCGCATATGCCGGTGCGCCGCTGCCGGGCCCGTTGCAGGCCGTTGCCGCCGCCGCCTGGGCCGACGAGGCGCATGTCGAGGCCAGCCGCGCGCTCTATCAGGAAAAATACCGCATCGCCGACGCGGTGCTTGCCGGCGTGCCCGGCTACCGCCCCCCCGAAGGCGGCTTTTTCCTGTGGCTGCCCGTTGCCGATGGCGAGGCGGCGGCGCTGAGCCTTTTCCGCGCGACCGGCGTGCGCGTGCTGCCGGGCGCGTATCTGAGCCGCGACACTGCGCAGGGCAACCCCGGCGCCGGGTTCATTCGTGCCGCGATGGTGGCGCCGGCTGCCGAGATGCGCGCCGGCCTGATCCGCCTGCGCGATCACCTGTATTCGTGAGGGAACACACATGGCCTCCTGGAACGTCCGTGACCGCGACCCGCTTCTGGACAGCCAGTCCCACGAGATGCTGCGCCAGCGCGGGCAGGAAATGCTGGGGCTTGCGCTGATCGCCGCCGGGGTCGCCGTGGCGCTGATGCTGGGCACCTACACGCCCGACGATCCCGGCTGGATGGCGGCGTCGGACGCGCCGGTGAGCAACGCGCTGGGCCGCGTGGGCGCGTCGGTCGCGGCGCCGCTGGTGATCATCGCGGGGCTGGGGGCGTGGGGGCTGGCGCTGGCGATCATCGGCTGGGGGTTGCGCTTCGTGCTGCATCGCGGCGCCGAGCTGTTCGTGCAGCGCGTCATCTTCGTCCCCATCGCCATCGCGCTGAGCTCGGTCTGGGCGGCGACGCTGGTGCCCTCGGCGGGGTGGGGGCAGACCTTCGGCATGGGGGGCATCTTCGGCGATACCGTGCTGGGCGCGCTGGTCAGCGCGCTGCCGATGGCGCCGGGGGCGTCGGTCAACCTGATGGCAGTGCTGCTGCTGATCGCGGCGGTGCCGTTCTGGGCCTATGTCATGGGGGTCGTCCCGGCCGAGATCGGGCGCGTCGGGCGGCTGCTGGTGATCGGGCTGGTGCTGCTCTATGCCGGGCTAGTGGCGCTGATGCGCCGCGGCGCGCACCGCGGCGCGCGGCTGGGTGCGGGGGCGGCGCAGGGGCTGGTGACCGGCGCGGGCGCGATGGCCGCGCATCACCGCACACGGCAGGAGCAGCGCGCCCGGCATGCGGACGTCGGGAGCCACGGCGCGCCTGCGCAGCCTGCGTTTGACCCGGCGCCCCCGTCCTCCCGCGCCTCTCCGTCGCCCTCACCCTCGCCCTCTCCATCCCCGTCGCTGCGTCGCGCGCCGCCAGTGATCCGGGCGACGCAGCCTCACCACGCCGCGGCGGCGCAGGCCCCTGCCGCCTGGGCCGCGCAGGACGCGCCCGGCGATGCGCTCGTCGACACCGATGGCGCGGCGTGGACCGCGGCGCCGCGCGCGGTGCCCGACGCGCCCGACACGCCCGACACGGGCGACGACACCGCACCGCGCCAGGGTCTGCTTGCCCGGCTCAAGCGGCTGTCGCTGCGCCCCGAACCCGCGCCCGAGCCTGCGGCCCGGCAACGCGCGGTTCACGACACCGACGGGGACGAGCCCGATCCCGGCGAGGATCGCATTCGCGCGCGCATCGCCGATGCGGTGCGCGCGCGCAACCGCGTGACGCCAAAGCTGCGCGCGGTTCGGCGCGAGCCGCCGGTCGCGCGTCACATGGCTGCGCCTGCGACGCCCGCACCCGCAGCGCCGCACCACCCCGCGCCCCCCGCGCTGCATCCCAACCCGCCGGGCCGTGCCGGGTCCGCCGCACAAGACCCCGCGCCGGGACTGCACGCCGAGCTCAGCCCGACCCTGCTGCCCGGCGCAGGCTGGCTGGGCATGACGCTGCCCTTCGCCAGCGCGCCGCTTGCCGACCCCGCGCCCGAGCCGAGGCCCGAGCCGAGGCCCGAACCGAGGCTCGAACCGAGGCCCGGATCTGGGCCCGAACCCGCGCCGCACCCCGCGCACGTTCCGCTTGCGCACCCCCGCAGTGGCGCGGCCCAGGGCGCCCCGCTGACCGCCGAGCCGCTGTTCGACCCCGATGCGCCCGTCGCCGTGCCGCCGCGCAGCGCGACCGGCGCGGGCCATGTGCTGCACCGCCGCGTTGTGCAGCCGCCGGCGGCGCGCGGCTTCGTTCCGTCGGCGCGCGCCGTGTCCGAGGCGCAGCCCGCGCTCGCCTTCGCCCCCGAGATGCCCACCTATGAGCTCCCGCCGCTGGCGCTGCTGACCAGCCCGGATTCGGTCGAACGCTGCACGCTCAGCGACGACGCGCTCGAGGAAAACGCGCGGATGCTCGAAACCGTGCTCGAGGATTATGGCGTGCGCGGCGAGATCGTGAGCGTCCGTCCCGGCCCGGTGGTGACGATGTACGAGCTGGAGCCTGCCCCGGGGCTGAAGGCCAGCCGCGTGATCGGGCTGGCCGATGACATCGCGCGGTCGATGTCGGCGCTGTCGGCGCGGGTGTCCACGGTGCCGGGGCGCTCGGTGATCGGAATCGAACTGCCCAACGCGCACCGCGAGAAGGTCGTGCTGCGCGAGATCCTGGCCGCGCGCGAATTCGGCGACAGCCAGATGCGCCTGCCGCTGGCGCTGGGCAAGGACATCGGCGGCGGCGCCGTGGTCGCCAATCTGGCCAAGATGCCGCATCTGCTGATCGCGGGGACCACCGGGTCGGGGAAATCGGTGGCGATCAACACCATGATCCTGTCGCTGCTCTACAAGCTCACGCCCGAGGAATGCCGGCTGATCATGATCGACCCGAAGATGCTGGAGCTCAGCGTCTATGACGGCATCCCGCATCTGCTCAGCCCCGTGGTGACCGACCCGAAGAAGGCCGTGACGGCGCTGAAATGGGTCGTCGCCGAGATGGAGGAGCGCTACCGCAAGATGTCCAAGATGGGCGTGCGCAACATCGAAGGCTATAACGGGCGCGTGCGCGAGGCGCTGGAGCGCGGCGAGATGTTCAGGCGCACGGTGCAGACGGGGTTCGACGACGACACGGGCGATCCGGTCTTCGAGTCCGAGGAATTCGCCCCCGAGGCGCTGCCCTACATCGTGGTGATCGTGGACGAGATGGCGGACCTGATGATGGTCGCCGGCAAGGAGATCGAGGCCTGCATCCAGCGCCTTGCGCAGATGGCGCGCGCCAGCGGCATCCATCTGATCATGGCCACGCAGCGCCCGTCCGTCGATGTGATCACCGGCACCATCAAGGCCAACTTCCCCACGCGGATCAGCTTTCAGGTGACCTCGAAGATCGATAGCCGCACGATCCTGGGCGAACAGGGCGCCGAGCAGCTTCTGGGCATGGGCGACATGCTCTACATGGCCGGGGGCTCGCGGCTGACGCGGGTGCACGGGCCGTTCGTGAGCGACGAGGAGGTGGAGGAAATCGTCAACCACCTCAAGAGCTTCGGTCCGCCCGATTACGTCGGAGGCGTGCTCGAGGGCCCCGAGCCCGACCGCGAGGCCGACATCGACGCGGTGCTGGGGCTGGGCGGGAACACCGACGGCGAGGATGCGCTTTACGACCAGGCGGTCGCGGTGGTGATCAAGGACCGGAAGTGCTCGACCAGCTACATCCAGCGCAAGCTCGGCATCGGCTACAACAAGGCCGCGCGGCTGGTCGAGCAGATGGAGGATCAGGGGCTGGTCACGCCTGCCAACCACGTCGGCAAGCGCGAGATCCTGGTGCCCGAACCCGAGTGAACCGGCCGCGCTGCCCGCGCACCCCCGCCCGGCCGGAGCTCCCACCCACCCGCCCACGCTCCGGCCGGGCGGGGGCGCGCGGGCAGCGGGCTGGACAGGGGGCGCGTGCGGGCCTATCACCCTGAGCCATGGCCAAGGTATCGGACCCCAACTACAGGATCATCGCCGAAAACCGGCGCGCGCGTTACGATTACGCGATCGAGGAGGATCTGGAGGTGGGCCTTGTGCTCACCGGCTCCGAGGTCAAGTCGCTGCGCGAGGCGCGCGCGAACATCGCCGAAAGCTACGCATCGGTCGAGGACGGCGAGCTGTGGCTCATCAACAGCTACATCGCTCCCTATGCTCCTGCGCGCACCTGGGGGCATGACGAGCGCCGCAAGCGCAAGCTGCTGGTCAACCGGCGCGAGTTGGCGAAGCTGTGGTCCGCGACCCGCCGCGACGGCATGACGCTGGTTCCGTTGGTGATGTATTTCAATCACCGCGGCATCGTGAAGATGAAGATCGGCATCGCCAAGGGCAAGAAGAAGGCCGACAAGCGCGCGACCGAGGCGCGGCGCGACTGGGACAAGCAGAAGCGCCGCCTGCTGAAGGAACGCGGCTGACGCGGTGCGCTCATGCGCGATCGACCTGCGTGCGCATCCGCGCCGAGCCATCCAGCCGCCCCGCGCACACCGTCCGCGCGATGCGGGGCGGGCGGGTGGGCGCATCGTGCGGGCGGTGTGCGCGGGGCGGCGATGCGGTTGGGGCTTGCCTTTCCCTCGATTGGTTATATTTTCTTACCAGTCAGGGGAGGGTTTGACCATGGACATGCCGGTTCCGAACGATGACGTGCTGGCGCGCGGCGCGCGGATCATCGATCGTCTTGCAGCGGCAGTGCCGCGCGACGCGCTGATCCGCGACGCGCACGAACTGCGCGCCTATGACTGCGACGCGCTCACCGCCTACAGCTGCGCGCCGCTGGCCGTGGTGCTTCCCGAAACCACCGAAGAGGTGTCTGCCATCCTGCGCATCTGCCACGAGGAGGGCGCGCCCGTGATCCCGCGGGGCTCGGGCACCGGGCTGGCGGGTGGCGCGCTGCCCACCGCCGACAGCGTGCTGCTGGGCGTCTCGCGGATGCGCGAGGTGCTCGAGGTCGACTACGACAACCGCTTCATCCGCGTGCAGTCGGGGCGCACCAACCTGTCGGTGACGGGCGAGGTCGAGGCCGATGGCTTCTTCTACGCCCCCGACCCGTCAAGCCAGCTGGCCTGCGCCATTGCCGGCAATATTGCCATGAACTCGGGCGGGGCGCATTGCCTGAAATACGGCGTGACCACCAACAACCTGCTGGGCGTGCGCGCGGTGCTGATGGACGGCACGATCATCGAGCTCGGCGGGCCGCACATGGACGCGGGCGGGCTGGACCTGCTGGGCGTGCTCTGCGGTTCCGAAGGCCAGCTTGCCATCGTGACCGAGGCCACGCTGCGCATCCTGCCCAAGCCCGAGGGTGCGCGCCCCGTGCTGATGGGCTTCGCCTCGTCCGAAGCGGCGGGCGCCTGCGTGTCCGACATCATCAAGGCCGGTGTCCTGCCGGTGGCGATCGAGTTCATGGATCGGCCCTGCATCCGCGCCTGCGAGGATTTCGCCAGGGCCGGCTACCCGGATTCCGAGGCGCTCCTGATCGTCGAGGTCGAGGGGTCGGAGGCCGAGATCGACGAACAGCTCGGCCTCATCAAGCAGATCGCCTACCGCCACGCGCCCGATGAGCTGCGCGAGGCGAGCTCGGAGGACGAGGCCAAGCGCATCTGGCTGGGGCGGAAATCGGCCTTCGGCGCGATGGGCCAGATCAACGACTACATCTGCCTCGACGGCACGATCCCGGTGTCGGAACTGCCCCGCGTGCTGCGCGCCATCGCCGATCTGTCGCGGCAATACGGGCTGGACGTGGCCAACGTGTTCCACGCGGGCGATGGCAACATGCACCCGCTGATCCTGTTCAACGCCAACACCGAGGGCGAGCTTGCCAAGGCCGAGGCGCTGGGCGCCGACATCCTGCGGCTGTGCGTCGAGGTCGGCGGCTGCCTGACCGGCGAGCACGGCGTGGGCATCGAAAAGCGTGACCTGATGCATGTGCAGTTCGGCCCCGACGATCTGGACGCGCAGATGCGCGTCAAGGACGTGTTCGATCCGCACTGGCTGCTGAACCCGGCCAAGGTGTTCCCGCTCGACGCCAGCGCCGCGCGCCGGGTCGCGCGCAGGGCCGCGTGATGGGCCGCGTGATGGGCCGCGTGATGGGCGCGATCGACAGCGAAGCCGCGCTGGCCGAGGCGATCCGCACCGCCGATGGACCGTTGATGGTGCAAGGCGGCGGGACGCGGCCCGTGGGCAAGCCGGTCTCGGGCACCGCGCTGAGCGTGGCAGGGCTGCGCGGGATCGAGCTTTATGACCCCGGCGCGCTGACGCTGGTGGCCCGCGCGGGCACGCCGCTGGCCGAGATCGCCGGCACGCTCGCCGGCGAGGGGCAGATGCTGCCCTTCGAGCCGATGGACCACCGTGGGCTGATGGGCACCGACGGCGCGCCGACGATCGGCGGCGTGGTGGCGGCCAATGTCTCGGGGCCGCGCCGGGTCACCGCCGGGGCCTGCCGCGACAGCCTGATCGGGGTGCGCTTCGTCGACGGCGCGGGCACTGTGGTCCGCAATGGCGGGCGGGTGATGAAGAACGTCACCGGCTACGATCTGGTCAAGCTGATGGCGGGGTCCTGGGGCACGCTGGGCGTGCTGAGCGAGGTCGCCTTCAAGGTCCTTCCCACCCCCGAGGCCGAGGCGACGCTGGTGCTCGACCCGCTCGAACCCGCGCCGGCGGTCAAGGCGATGGCGGCGGCGCTCGGCTCGCCCTATGGCGTCAGCGGCGCGGCGCGGGATGACGCCGGCCGCGTGCTGATCCGGGTCGAGGGGCTGGCGGCGTCGGTCGCGCACCGTGCGGGCGCGCTCGGCGGTGTGCTGGGCAAGCACGGCACCGCGGCGCGCATCGACGGGGACGAAAGCCGTGCCGCCTGGGCCGCCATCCGCGACGTGGCGGCGTTCCACGGCCGCGCGGGGGATGTGTGGCGGGTGTCGCTCAAGCCCTCGGACGCGCCGGAGCTGCTGGCGCGCGCGGACGCGCCGGCGGTGCTGGACTGGGGCGGGGGGCTGGTGTGGTTGCTGCTGCCCGAAGGCACCGATCTGCGCGCGCAGATGGCGGGCCTCGGCGGGCACGCGACGCTGATCCGCGCTTCCGAGGCCACGCGGGCCGCCTTGCCGGTCTTCCCTCCCGAACCCGAGCCGCTCGCGCGCCTCAGCGCCGGGCTGCGCGCGAAATTCGACCCGCGCGGGGTGCTCAACCCCGGGCGCATGGGCTGACAGGGGAACCCGCCATGCAGACGACCTTTACCGCCGAGCAACTGACCGATCCGGACATCGCACGTTCCAACGAGGTGCTGCGCGCCTGTGTGCATTGTGGGTTCTGCACCGCGACCTGTCCGACCTACGCGGTGCTGGGCGACGAACTCGACAGCCCGCGCGGGCGCATCTACCTGATCAAGGACATGCTCGAGGCCGGGCGCCCGGCGGATGAGCAGACCGTCACGCATATCGACCGCTGCCTGTCGTGCCTGGCGTGCATGACCACCTGCCCGTCGGGGGTGCATTACATGCATCTGGTCGACCATGCGCGGGCGTATATCGAGGAAACATACAAGCGCCCGCTTACCGATCGCGCGCTGCGCTGGGTGCTGGCCAAGGTGCTGCCCTATCCGACGCGCTTCCGGCTGGCGCTGGTTGCCGCGAAGCTCGGCCGCCCGTTCCGCGGGTTGATGCCCGATGCGCGACTGCGCGCGATGCTGGACATGGCGCCGAAGCGCATCCCGCCGGTCAGCCGCAACGACGACCCGCAGGTGTTCGCGCCGCAGGGCGCGCGGAAGCTGCGGGTCGCGCTGCTGACCGGCTGTGCGCAGCGCGCGCTCAACACCGACATCAACGACGCCACCATTCGGCTGCTGACCCGGCTGGGCGCCGAGGTGGTGATCGCCCACGGGCAGGGCTGCTGCGGCGCGCTCACGCATCACATGGGCAAGAGCGCCGAGAGCCACGCCAGTGCCGCGCGCAACATCGACGCCTGGCACGCCGAGATGACGGGCGAAGGGCTTGATGCGGTGGTCATCAACACCTCGGGCTGCGGGACCACGGTCAAGGATTACGGCCACATGTTCCGCACCGACGCCGCGATGGCCGACAAGGCCGCGGCGGTGGCCGGCATCGCGATGGACGTGTCCGAGGTGCTGATGAAGCTCGGCCTGCCCGAGGGCACCGATCGGGGGCTGCGCGTGGCCTATCACTCGGCGTGCTCGCTCCAGCACGGCCAGCAGATCAAGACCCACCCCAGGACGTTGCTCAGCCAGGCCGGGTTCGAGGTCGTGGAGCCGCGCGACGCGCATCTGTGCTGCGGTTCGGCCGGAACCTACAACCTGATGCAGCCCGAGATCTCGGGGGAGTTGAAGGCACGCAAGGTGGAGACGCTCGAGGCGAAGGCGCCCGACGTGATCGCCGCCGGCAACATCGGCTGCATGATGCAGATCGGCAGCGGCACCGAGGTGCCGGTGGTGCACACGGTCGAATTGCTGGACTGGGCGACCGGCGGGCCCAAACCCCCCGCGCTGGTGGCCGAGGCGTAGGGCATCCGGTCAGCCAGCCAGCTGCCGGGCACGCGGTGCGGACGGGACGCTTGCAGGCGTCATTCCAGCCGCCGCACGCCGTGCGGGGTGGCGATCTCGGCGACCATCCCCGGCGTCTCGCCCGGCTCGATCACGATCCGCGCATCGGCCATCAGCGCGCCGAGCGCGGCGCGCAGGGCAGGGGCGTCGGGGTGGATCAGCACCAGCCGCTCGAGCGCGCAACCGCGCGGCGGCAACCGGTCGGCGGCGTGGCCCGTGCCCTGCCATTCGATCAGCGCCGGGAAGCGGTTGTCGAAGGGCAGGCGGCCATCTTCGGGGACCGCCATGCGCCAGCGCAGATCGCCGCGCGCGAACTCCAGCGGCCGGCCGGTGCCGGGCGGCGCGACAGCAAGCGCGCGGTCCAGATCATCTGCGCGCGCGATCCAGCACTGCGGGCGCGCAGGACCGGCGAAACGATCGAGATCGAACCAGCGCGGATGCGCCGGCGCCGCGGCGGCGGGGTCGATGGCGATGACCTCGAGATACGCGCCGGGTCCCAGCGCCAGAAGCCGGTTGTGCGTGCCCATCAACGCGTGCGCGCCGCCCGGGTCCAGCGGCACGCCGAGCGCCGCTTCCACCGCTGCGGCGCCGTCGTGCAAGGTCTCGGCGGCGACGGCAATGTGATCGAAAAGCGTGGGCATGATGCGGCCTCCCTGGACATGGCGACGCCACTGCATACCGCACACGGCGCGCAGCGCAACGTCTGCGCAGCGAAACGGCAGTTGCGCCGTTTCACGGCACCGCGCACACGCGCAGGATTGCATTTGGTCCGACTTTGCGGCCTATTCGGTGAAACCCGCCGCACATGACAGGTGGCCATGCCCGACACGCCCAGCACACCCGCGCCCAGCACACCCGCGCCCGGCACCCCCGCGCCCGGCACGCCGATCATCGATATTCGCAAGCTCCACAAGAGCTACGGCACGCTCGAGGTGCTCAGGGGCGTCGACATCCGCGCCGAGCGCGGTGACGTGGTGGCGCTGATCGGCTCGTCGGGGTCGGGCAAGTCGACGCTGCTGCGCTGCTGCAACCTGCTCGAGGACAGCCAGCAGGGTGAAATCGTGTTCAACGGCGACCCGGTGCGCTGGCGCGGCACGGGCCACGCCCGCCAGCCCGCCGACCGCGCGCAGGTCACGAAGATGCGCACCAACCTGTCGATGGTGTTCCAGAGCTTCAACCTCTGGGCGCACATGAGCGTGCTGCAGAACGTGATGGAGGCGCCGGTCACCGTGCTGCGCCAGCCGCGCGAGGAGGTCGAGACCCGCGCCCGCGCCCTGCTGGCCAAGGTCGGCATCGCCGACAAGGCCGATGTCTACCCCGCGCAGATGTCGGGCGGCCAGCAGCAGCGCGCCGCCATCGCGCGGGCGCTGTGCATGGAGCCGATGGCGCTTCTGTTCGACGAGCCGACCTCGGCGCTCGACCCCGAGCTGGAGCAGGAGGTGATCCGGGTGATCAAGGCGCTGGCCGCCGAAGGGCGCACCATGCTGATCGTCACCCATGACATGCATCTGGCCGCGGATGTTGCCAATCACGTGGTGTTCCTGCATCACGGCCGCATCGAGGAGGAAGGTCCCCCCGATGCCATCTTCGGCGCGCCGCAGACGGCGCGGCTGAAACAGTTCCTTCGGGCCACCGAACCGGCCTGAAGACCTCTATCCAACCCAGGGAGCAAACGATGAAAAAGCTGACACTCGCCACTGCCGCACTGGCGCTCATGGCCTCGGGGGCGCTGGCCGACGACGTGGTGCGCATGGGCACCGAAGGCGCCTACCCGCCGTTCAACTTCATCAACGACAACAACGAGCTCGAAGGCTTCGAGATCGACCTTGGCAACGCGATGTGCGAACGCGCCGGGCTGACCTGCGAATGGGTGCTCAACGACTGGGACACGATCATCCCCAACCTGGTTGCCGGCAACTATGACACCATCATCGCGGGCATGAGCATCACCGAAGCCCGGCAGGAGGTGATTTCCTTCACCCAGAACTACAAGGAGCCCGACCCCTCGCGCTACGCCGCGCTTATCGGCACCGACCCGTCGGTGATCGACAACGGTGTCATCGCCACCCAGTCGAACACCGTGCAGGCGGGCTATGTTGCCGAAACCGACGCCGACCTGCTGGAGTTCCCCACCCCCGATGAAACCATCGCCGCCGTCCGCGCCGGCGAGGCCGACGCGGTGCTGGCCGATGGCGACTTCCTGCGTCCGATTGTCGAGGAGTCGTCCGATCTGGAATTCATCGGCGAGCCGATGCATATCGGCGGCGGCGTCGGCATGGGGCTGCGTCAGAGCGACGACGAACTGCGCGCGACCTTCGACGCGGTGATCTCCGAGATGAAGGAAGACGGCTCGCTCAACGAACTGCTGATCGAGTGGTTCGGCGAGGACACGCCGACCTTCTGAGGCCCGCACGGGCTCGGGGGCGGGGCCGCGCGCCTCGCCCCGCTTGCGCGGGGGCGCCATGTTCGAATTCTGCGCCGATCCGTCGATCCTGCCCGACTGGCAGTGGTTCGCCTGCTACCTGACAAGCGGGACGCATCTGGCGTTCTACCGCTCGTTCTTCGTGGTGATGCTGCTGCTGGCGATCGTGGCGCCGCTGGCGCTGGGAATGGGACTGCTGGGCGCGCTGGCGCTGCGCTCGAGTTTCGCGCCGGTGAACCTGCTGGGGCGCGGCTATGTGAACCTGATCCGCGGCGTGCCCGATATCGTGTTCTTCCTGTTCGTGCCCATCGCGCTGGGGCAGGGGATCGAATGGGTGCTGCACCAGATCAACTGCCCCGACTGGGACCAGCCGGTGCGGCAGGGCAACGATTTCATCGTCTGCCGCGAGGCCAAGATGCCCCCCGTGGGCGCCAGCGCCTGGGCGCGCAACGTCTACGCGTTTTCGATGGCCTGCGTGGCGTTCGCGCTGGTCTTCGGCGCCTTCGTGGCCAACACGCTTTACGGCGCGATGCGCGCGGTTCCGCACGCCCAGGTCGAAACCGCCGAGGCCTACGGCATGACCCGCGCCCAGGCGTTCCGCCGCGTGGTGCTGCCGCAGATGTGGATCTTCGCGCTGCCGGGGCTGTCGAACATCTGGCAGATCCTGATCAAGGCCACGCCGCTGCTGTTCCTGCTGGGCATTCAGGACGTGGTGTTCTGGGCGCGCGAACTCGGCGGGGCCAAGACCTCGCTCTACACCTATCCGCACCCTGACTGGCGGGTGTGGTACTTCCTGGTGCTGCTGCTGTTCTACCTGTTCCTGACATGGCTCAGCGAGCGCGGCTTCGGCGCGCTGAGCACGCGGCTGTCGCGCGGCCAGGCCACCGCCGAGGGCGCGCGCCTGCGCCGCGGGGCGGCGGCATGAGAACCTGCGCCGAGAGCTTCGAGGCCTACTTCCTGCGTCCGCTGGGGCGCGCTTACGGCGAAAACCTCCTGCCGCGCGGGCTGGACATCACCTTCTGCGACCAGCTGTTCCTGATCGGCGGCGGGCTGATGTGGAACATCTATTTCGCGGTGCTCGCGGTGGGGATCGGGTTCTTCCTCGCCACCGGCGTGGCGCTGATGAAGGTCAGCGAAAACCCGTGGCTCAGCCGTCCCGCGGGGGCATTCATCTTCTTCTTCCGCGGCTCGCCGCTGTTCATCCAGTTCTTCTTTTTCTACTCGATGTTCGTGCTGCTGCCGCGCGCGGGGATCGACATCCCGCTCGGCTTCACCACGCTCACGGTGGAAACACGCGCGCTGACCACCGCGCAGGTGGGCGGGCTGTTCGTGCTGATCCTGAACACCACCGCCTATTCGGCCGAGCTGTTCGTGGGCGCGCTGCGCGCGATCCCGAAGGGCGATCTGGAGGCCGCCGACGCCTACGGCCTGAGCGGGTTCGCCAAGTTCCGCCGCGTGACCTGGCCCAACATGCTGCGGCTCGCCTGGCCCAGCTACACCAACGAGGCGATCTTTCTGACGCACTCCACCACGCTGGTGTTCCTGTCGGCCTTCCCCGCGCGCCAGCAATCGGGCGAGGCGTTCTATTACGCGCGCTATTTCGTCGACCAGACCTTCAACCCGTTCATCGCCTACCCGCTGGTGGCGGCGTATTTCATCGCGCTGACGCTGGTGATCATCGCCGGCTTCGGGCTGGTCAACCGCCGGCTGAACCGGCATCTTCCGCGCGAACGCCGCCAGCGCATCCGCTTCCGGCCGCAATATATCAGGTGATCGATGCACGACTGGCTGTCGGACTTCCCCGAACTGCGCAACATCCGCATCGCCGCGTCTGACCTGAACGGGCAGGCGCGGGGCAAGCGGTTGCCCGTTGCTTCGGCCGGGAAGCTGATGACCGACGGCGCGCGGTTCCCGTTCTCGGCGCTCAACCTCGATATCTGGGGCCATGACATCGAGGGCAGCCCGCTGCTGTTCGACACCGGCGACGCCGACGGCGTGCTGCGCCCGACCGAGCGCGGGCTGATGCCGGTGCCGTGGCTGACCCCGCAGGCCGGGCTGCTGCCGATCTGGATGTTCCACGATGACGGCCGCCCCTTCGCGGGCGACCCGCGCCACGCGCTTGCCCGCGTGCTCGACCGCTACCGCGCGCGCGGGATCACCCCGGTGGTGGCGACCGAGCTTGAATTCTATCTGATCGACGACGCGGGCGCCGGGTTTTCCCCGCCGCCCTCGCCGGTGTCGGGGCGGCACTACAGCGGCGCCGATACGCTGGCGCTGCGCGCGCTCGATGCCTTCGACGGCTTCTTCAACGACCTCTACGACGCCTGCGCCGCGATGGGCATCGCCGCCGACGCCGCCAGCTCCGAGGCCGGGCCGGGCCAGTTCGAGATCAACCTCGCCCACGGCCCCGACGCGATGCGCATGGCCGACGACACCTGGCTGTTCAAGCAACTGCTCAAGGGGCTTGCGCGCAAGCACGGCTTTGCGGGCTCGTTCATGGCCAAGCCCTATGCCGACCAGCCGGGCAACGGGCTGCATCTGCATTTCTCGCTGCTGGACACGGACGGGCGCAACCTGTTCGACGATGGCGGCCCGCGCGGCACCGACATGCTGCGCCACGCGGTGGCGGGGTGTCTGGCGGCGATGCCGGGCGCGACGCTGGTGTTCGCGCCGCACGCCAACAGCTATGCGCGGCTGGTCCCCGGCGCGCATGCGCCCACCGGCATCGGCTGGGCCTATGAGAACCGCACCGCCGCGCTGCGCATCCCCGCCGGCAATTCCAAGGCCCGGCGGATCGAGCACCGCGTCGCCGCGGGCGACATCAACCCGTATCTGATGATCGCCGCCGTGCTCGGCGCCGCGCTCGATGGCATCGAGGACGCGCTCGATCCCCCCGCGCCGCTGACCGGCAACGCCTATGCACAGGACCTGCCGCAGCTGCCCGCCGACTGGGCAGGCGCGCTCGCCGCGTTCGAGACCTGCCCGCAGGTCGCCCGCATCTTTCCGCCCGATCTGATCGACAACATGGCCCGCACCAAGCGGCAGGAGATGCGCGACATCGCCGGGCTCGATCCGCAGGCGGTGCTGGAGCTCTACCTCGAAACCGTGTGACCGCCCGTGCTCTGGCACGGGCAGCGCCCGCCCGCCCCTTCATGGGCGGGCGCTTCCTCCCTTGCACCCGCCGCGCGCGCCGCTACCTGCACGGCATGGGAGCCGAAACCGTGAACACCGCCGCGCAGATGCTGGAATACCGTCCCGAAGGGCTGTTCTGCCCCGCGGGTGAGTTCTTCATCGACCCGGTGCGCCCGGTGCCGCGCGCGCTGATCACCCACGGCCACGCCGATCACGCCCGCGCCGGCCACGGCGCGGTGCTGGCCACCGCGCAGACGCTTGACATCATGGCGATCCGCTACGGCGCCGATTTCGCCGGCGCGCAGCAGGCCGCCGACGGCCCGGTGCGGCTGGGCGATGTGACCGCGCGTTTCGTCCCCGCCGGCCACGTGCTGGGCTCGGCGCAGGTGGTCATCGACGGCCCCGGCGGCCGCGCGGTGGTCAGCGGCGACTACACGCGCACCCCCAGCCCCGCCTGCGCGCCGTTCGAACCGGTGCCGTGCGATCTGTTCGTGACCGAGGCCACCTTCGGCCTGCCGGTCTTTCGCCACCCCGACCCGGGGGCCGAGATCGCGCGGCTTCTGGCCTCGGTCGCGGCGTTCCCCGAGCGCGCGCATCTGGTCGGCGCCTATGCGCTGGGCAAGGCGCAGCGGGTGATCATGCTGCTGCGCGCGGCGGGCTGGGACGGGCCGATCTACCTCCACGGCGCGCTCGAACGGCTGTGCGCCTACCACATCGCGCAGGGCGTGGCGCTGGGTGATCTGCGCCCGGCGACGGTGGCGCGCGGGCGCAAGGGCGATTTCGCGGGCGCGATCATCCTTGCGCCGCCCTCGGCCTTTGCCGCGACCTGGGCGCAGCGCTTCCCCGACCCGGTGATCGCCTTTGCCAGCGGCTGGATGCAGATCCGCGCGCGCGCCCGCCAGCGCGGGGTCGAACTGCCGCTGGTGATCTCGGACCATGTGGACTGGCCGCAGCTCACCGCCACCATCGCCGAACTGGACCCCGCCGAGACCTGGATCACCCACGGGCGCGAGGATGCGCTGCTGCGCTGGTGCGCGCTCACCGGTCGCGCCGCGCGCCCGCTGAACCTGGTGGGCTACGAGGACGAGGCCGAGTGATGCGCGCCTTCGCCCGCCTGCTGGAAAATCTGGCCTTCGCCCCGCGCCGCACCGCCAAGACACAGCACCTGCTGCGCCACTTCGCCACCCAGCCCGACCCCGCGCGCGGGCTGGCGCTGGCGGCGTTGACGGGCGATCTGGAATTGCGCGCCGTCCGCCCCACGCTGCTGCGCGCGCTGGTGGCCGAGCGCACCGACGAGGTGCTGTTCGCCGCCAGCTACGACCATGTCGGCGATCTGGCCGAGACCATCGCGCTGATCTGGCCGGGGCCCGAGCACGGCGCCGACGCGTCGCTCCCCGATCTGGTGGCCGAGCTGCAGGCGGCGTCGCGCGCCGAGCTGCCGGGGATCGTGGCGCGGCGGCTCGACAGCCTCGGCACCTCCGAGCGCTACGCTTACCTCAAGCTCGCCACCGGCGGGCTGCGGGTGGGGGTGTCGGGGCGGCTCGCGCGCGCGGCGGTGGCCGACTACGGCGGGCTCGATCTGGCCGAGGTCGAGGAGATCTGGCACGGCCTCAGCCCGCCCTACACCGCGCTGTTCGCCTGGGCCGAAGGCGCGGCGAAACCGGCCTCGGCCGCGCGCGCGCCGTTCCGCCCGGTGATGCTGTCCACGCCCACCGATCCCGACGCGCTGCGCGCGCTTCCCCCGGCGGAGTTCGCCGCCGAATGGAAATGGGACGGCATCCGCGTGCAGGCGGTGGCCGATGGCGGCGTGCGCCGGCTCTATTCGCGCACGGGCGAGGATATCTCGGCCGCCTTCCCGGACGTGATCGCCGCACTGGGCTTCGACGGGGTGCTGGATGCGGAACTCCTGATCCGGCGCGGCGCGGCGGTCGCCCCCTTCGGCGATCTGCAGAAACGGCTCGGCCGCAAGGGCGTCGGCGCGCGGATGCTGGAGAGCCACCCCGCCGCGCTGCGCGCCTATGACCTGATTCTGTGGCAGGGCCGCGACCTGCGCGCGCAGCCCTTCGCCGCGCGCCGCGCCGCGCTCGAGGCCGCCGTGGCCGAGATCGACCACCCGCGCATCGACCTCTCGCCGCTGCTGGCGTTCGAAAACTGGGATGACCTCGCCGCCCTGCGCGCCGACCCGCCGCACCCGGTGATCGAAGGCGTGATGATCAAGCACCGCGCCAGCCCCTATCTGGCCGGGCGGATCAAGGGGCACTGGTTCAAGTGGAAGCGCGACCCGATGGTGGTCGACGCGGTGCTGATGTATGCCCAGCGCGGGCACGGCAAGCGGTCGGGGTATTATTCGGATTTCACCTTCGGGCTGTGGGACGGCGACGCGCTGGTGCCGGTGGGCAAGGCGTATTTCGGCTTCACCGACGCGGAACTCCGCGCGCTCGACCGTTTCGTGCGCGCCAACACCATCGAGCGCTTCGGCCCCGTCCGCGCCGTGCGCCCCGACAAGGTGATCGAGGTCGCGTTCGAGGGCCTCAACCGCTCCACCCGCCACAAATCCGGCGTGGCGATGCGGTTCCCGCGCATCGCGCGCATCCGCGACGACAAGCCGCCCGAACAGGCCGACCGGTTGGAGACCCTGCTCGAGATGCTGCCCGAATGACGCTGCCCGACCCCCTCGCGCGCTGGTTCGCCGCGCAGGGCTGGAGCCCGCACCCGCACCAGCTGGCGCTCTTGGAGGCGCGCGACGCGGACACGCTGCTGATCGCGCCCACCGGCGGCGGCAAGACGCTGGCGGGCTTCCTGCCCACGCTGGCCGATCTGGTGGCCGGGCCGCATCCGGGCATGCACACGCTCTATGTCTCGCCGCTGAAGGCGCTGACGCATGACATCGCGCGCAATCTGGCGCGCCCGGTGGCGGATCTGGGCCTCGATCTGCGGATCGAGGATCGCACCGGCGACACCCGCCCCGCGCAGCGCGCGCGCCAGCGCGTGGACCCGCCGCAGATCCTGCTGACCACGCCCGAGAGCCTGGCGCTGCTGCTGTCCTACGAGGAAGCGCCGCGCATATTCGCGGGGCTGAAGCGCGTGATCATCGACGAGATCCACGCGCTGGCCGAAAGCAAGCGCGGCGATCAGCTGATGCTGGGCGTGGCGCGGTTGCAGACGCTCGCGCCGGGGTTGGTGCGCACGGGGCTCTCGGCGACGATCGAGGACCCGCCCGCGCTTGCGCGCTTCATGGGCGGCGCGCGGGTGCTGCACGCCGATCCCGGCCCCGCGCCCGATGTGGCGATGCTGGCCACGACCGACCCGCCGCCCTGGGCCGGGGGCGGCGGGCGCTATGCGGCGCGCGACGTGATGGCGGCGATCCGCGCGGCGCGGCTGACGCTGGTGTTCCTGAACACCCGCGCGCAGGCCGAGCTGTTCTTTCAGGCGCTCTGGGCCGTCAACGATGACACGCTGCCCATCGGCCTGCACCACGGCAGCCTGTCGCGCGAGGCCCGCGCGCGCGCCGAAGCGGCGATGGCGGCGGGTGAGTTGCGCGCGATGGTCTGCACCGGAAGCCTCGATCTGGGCATCGACTGGGGCGATGTGGATCTGGTGATCCAGGTCGGCGCGCCGCGCAACATCAAGCGGCTGGTGCAGCGGATCGGGCGCGCGAACCACCGCTACGACACCCCCTCGCGCGCGCGGATCGTGCCCGCCAACCGGTTCGAGGTCATCGAATGCACCGCCGCGCTGCAGGCGGTGCGCGACGGCGCGCTCGATGGCAGCCCGCGCGCCGATGCGCCGCTTGACGTGCTGTGCCAGCACATCCTGCTGACCGCCTGCGCCGCACCCTTCGACCCGGACGCGCTTCATGCCGAGGTCACGCGCGCCGGCCCCTATGCGGCGCTCCCGCGCGCCGCGTTCGACGACTGCGTCGAGTTCTGCGCCACCGGCGGCTACGCGCTGCGCGCCTATGACCGCTGGCAACGCCTGATGCAGGTCGGCGGACACTGGCGCCTGCGCGACCCGCGCGCGGCGCGGCTGATCCGGATGAACATCGGCACCATCACCGACCCCGAGACGCTGAAGGTGCGCCGCCGCGGCAACCGCGCGCCGCTGGGCGAGATCGAGGAGGCCTTCGCCGCCAGCCTGACACCGGGCGAGACCTTCCTGATCGGCGGGCAGACCGTGCGCTACGACCGCCTGCGCGAGATGGTGGTCGAGGTCACGCCCCAGCCCGCGCGCGAGCCGAAGATCGCGGTGTTCAACGGGCTCAAGATGGCCTCGACCCTGCAGCTGTCGGACCGGGTGGAGGCGCTGCTGGCCGACCCCGGCGCCTGGGCCGCGCTGCCCCCCGACATCCGCGACTGGCTGGGCCTGCAGCGCGCGATCTCGCGCCTGCCCGAACCCGGCGCGCTGCTGGCCGAGACCTTTGCCCGCGCCGGGCGCTGGTATTTGTGCGTCTACGGCTTTGCGGGGCTGAATGCGCACCAGACGCTGGGGTTGTTGCTGACGCGGCGGATGGAGGATGCGGGCCTCGGGCCGCTGGGCTTCGTGTGCACCGACAGCGCGCTTCTGGTCTGGTCGCTCGACCCGGTGGCCGATCCGGCGACGCTGCTGGCCGCCGACACCCTGCGCGCGGGGTTTGACGAGTGGCTGGCCGAAAACGCGGTGATGAAGCGCAGCTTCCGCGCCGTGGCGCAGGTGGCGGGGTTGTTGCAGCGCAACCTGCCGGGGCAGCGCAAATCGGGCAAGCAGGCGACGTTTTCGTCCGACATCGTCTATGACACGTTGCGCCGCTTCGATCCCGATCACCTGTTGATGCGCGTCACCCGGACCGAGGCGCAGCGCGGGCTGGTCGATTTCGGCCGGATCGAGGCGATGCTGCGCGACCGCCCGCGCGTGCTCCACGCCCGCGCGCGCCACGTCACCCCGCTTGCCGCGCCGCTGCTGCTCGAGGCCGGGCGCATCCCCGTGCGCGGGCAGGGCCATGAACGGCTGGTCGAGGAAGAGGCCGCGCGGCTGATGGCCGAAGCGGGCCTCGCGCCGCCCGAGACCTTGCCCCCGGACGAAAACCGCGCCACCAAGCGGGCATGAGCGCCTGTCCTGTCCGTTTTGCCGGCCACATCTTCGCCGCGCGCTCCTCGGGCGCGCTGTGGTGGCCGGCCGAGCGCGCGCTGATCGTCGCCGACCTGCATCTGGGCAAGTCCGAGCGGATGGCGCGGCGCGGCGGCGCGCTGCTGCCGCCGTTCGAGACGCGCGACACGCTCAGCCGCCTGATGGCCGAGGCCCGCGCCACCGACCCCGCACGGCTGCTCCTGCTGGGCGACACGTTTGACGACACCGCCGCCGCCGCCGCGCTGCCGCCCCAGGACCGCGCGCTGTGGGACACGCTGCGCCGCACGTGGCACTGCGCGGAAATCGCCGGCAACCACGACCCCACCGGCGCGCCCGAGCTGTCGCTCGCCGGGATCGCCCTGCGCCACATCGCCGAAGCCGGGCAGGGGCCGGACATATCCGGGCATTACCACCCGAAACTGCGCCTTGCCGGGGTGGCGCGGCGGGCCTTTGTGGTGGGGCAGGCGCATCTGATCCTGCCGGCCTTTGGTGCCTATACGGGCGGGCTGTGGGCCGACGACCCGGCGATCGCCGCGCTGGTGCCGCGCGGGATCGCGGTGCTGACCGGGCCGCGCGCCGTGCCTGTGCCGATCGGTGCCGGACGGCGCGCACCACTGCGCGGCGCGGGTGGCTGAGCGCGGGTCAGCTCCGACGCCCACGCCGCGCGTCGCAATCGCGGCGGATCTCGCGGTTCAACAGGCCGGTTTCGCGCAGCATGCAGCGGTTGCGGGCCTCATAGTAGTAGCCGCGTGCATACCACATCACCGCCCGGTCGATGTCGCCATCGGCCACGAGCCACGCGCCGCGCAGGTAGCGGCCGGCGTAGCGCAGGTTCACCTCGGGGTTCAGCAGCTCCTCGGGCGCGCCGCGAAAGCCCATGGTGCGCGCGGTCTGCACCTTGATCTGCATGAGCCCCCAGTAGGGGCCGTTGCGCGCGCGCGGGCGGTAGTCGCTTTCGCGCTGGATGACGCGGTGCAGAAGCCGCTCGGGGATATCGTGCTCGGCGGCGGCGCGGCGGATCATGCGGCGCATCTCGGGCGTCTCGCCGGGGTAGAGCGCCGCCGAGGCGGGTGCGGCGCGCGATGCCACGTCGGGGCTGCCGCCGCCGCAGGCAGCGAGCGCGGCCACCAGCGCCAACGTGGCGGTGAGGCGCAAAGGGGCGCGTGACCTGAACGACATGGGATCTCCTGCTGTGCCGTGCGCGCCCTGCCGCGCTTTGCATGGCACAACTATCGCCACAGCCGCACCGGCACGTCCAGCACGAAATCATGCGCGCGGGCGGCATGGGCGGAGCGTCGCCGGTGCGGGCTCAGATCATCGCCCAGTCGGTGAAGCGGTAGGCGGCGTGCTTGTGCGCGTTGCGCGGGTGGCCGGGGCGCGGATCGGCGCTGAGGCAGGGGCGGGCGGGTCGCGGGCGGCGGACCGTATCGCTGTGCGGGGGCGCGGTGCGTTGGGTCGGGTCGGTGGGCATGGCGTGGCTCCTTTCCGGTGTCCGAGCATGACAGCGTGAAACTGTGGCACCTGCGGGGCGCGCGGGTGCCGCGCGCGGGGCCATTCCGCGTCCGGGCGGTGCCGGCGGTGCCGCTCAGCGCGGCGCGGGCTTGCGTTCGCGCGCCATCGCCCAGCGGCCGCTTTCCTCGGACCAGTATTGCGCGCCGAGCCCTGCGCCGGTGAGTGCAGTCCACTGCGCGCGGGCCTGGGCCACGGCCGCGTCGTCGTGGCCGTCGAACAGGATGCACAGGCGGTCAAGCTGCGCGGCCTCGGTGGGCGAGACCTCGGCGCCGTCGATGGCCATCAGGCAGCGCGCGGCGTTGGGTATCTCCGCCCCGGCGGTCAGCAGCACCGGCTGGTCGGCGTCATGCGGCCCGCCGGCGCGGCCGTGGGGCAGGAAGCCGTCCTCGGCGCCGAGCCAGAGCTTTTCGTCCAGCCAGTCGAGCCGCGCGTCATCCGTCCCGCGCACCACCACGCGCCAGCCGGCCTGCAGCGCGCGCTCCAGCAGCGCGGGCAGCGTGGCCTCCAGCGGGCGGCGGGTCAGGTGGTAGAACATCACGTGGCTCATGGCGGCTCCGATCAGAAGAAGCTCTGCGGGTCGATGTCAACGCTCAGCCGCAGATCGCCGGTGACGCGGTGCGGCGCGAGCCAGGCGCGCAGCGCGGGTTGCAGGCGGACCTCGCGCGCGGCGGTGACCAGCAGGCGCATCCGGTGGCGGCCGCGGATGCGCGCAATGGGGGCGGGCGCGGGGCCGTAGACGCGCGCGCCGGCGTCACGCAGCGGGCCGTCGCTGCGCGCCAGCGCCTGGCCCAGCGCCAGCACCGCATCGGGGTCGGTGCCCGACAGGATGATCCCCGCCATGCGACCGAAGGGCGGGCTGCCGGCGGCGCGGCGGGCGGCGGCCTCGGCGCGCCAGAAGCCTTCGTCATCGCCCGACAGGATCGCGCGGATCACCGGGTGTTCGGGCGCGCTGGTCTGCACCAGCGCCAGCCCCGGCTGCCCGGCGCGGCCCGCGCGGCCGGCCACCTGGCGGACCAGCTGAAAGCAGCGCTCGGCCGCGCGCAGGTCCGAGCCCTGCAGCCCCAGATCGGCGTCGATCACGCCCACCAGCGTGAGGTTGGGGAAATTGTGCCCCTTTGCAACCAGTTGCGTGCCGATGATGATGTCGGCCTCGCCATCGGCGATGGCCTGCACCTCGGCCTTGAGCGCGCGGGCGGTGGTGAACAGGTCCGATGACAGCACGCGGATGCGCGCGTCCTCGAACACGGCGCGCGCCTCTTCCTCCAGCCGCTCGACGCCCGGGCCGATGGCGGCAAGGCGCCCTTCGACCCCGCAGGCGGGGCAGGCGTCGGGGATGGGCTTGCTGGCCCCGCACTGGTGGCAGACCAGCCGGCGCAGGAAGCGGTGTTCGACCATGCGCGCGTCGCAGTCGTCGCAGCCGATCTGGTGCCCGCAGGCGCGGCACACCGTCACCGGCGCATAGCCGCGGCGGTTGAGGAACAGCAGCGCCTGTTCCCCCGCCGCCAGCCGCGCCCTGACCGCGCGCTCCAGCGTGGGCGAGATCCAGCGCCCCGACGGCAGATCCTCTCCGCGCAGGTCGATCGCGCGCATGTCGGGCAGGACGCTGGCGCCGAAGCGCGCGGGCAGGTCCAGCCGCGCGTATTTCCCGGCTTCGGCATTCGCCCAGCTTTCCAGCGACGGCGTGGCCGAGGCCAGCACCACCTGCGCCCCGGCCATCGACGCGCGCAGCACGGCCATGTCGCGCGCATGATACAGGACGCCGTCCTCCTGCTTGTAGGAGCTGTCGTGTTCCTCGTCGATCACGATCAGGCCCAGATCGCGGAACGGCAGGAACAGCGCCGAACGCGCGCCCACCACCAGCTGCGCGCCACCCTCGCCCAGCATCCGCCACACGCGGCGGCGTTCGGTCTGGGTGACGCCCGAATGCCACTCGGCGGGGCGCGCGCCGAAGCGCTCCTCCACCCGCGCCAGGAACGCGCCGGTGAGCGCGATCTCGGGCAGCAGCACCAGCGCCTGCTGGCCGCGCGTCAGCGTTTCGGCGACCGCCTCCAGATACACCTCGGTCTTGCCCGAACCGGTGACGCCCTTCAGCAGCGTCGTCGCGTAGCCCCCGGCGGCGACGCTGGCGCGCAGGGCCGCCGCCGCCGCCGCCTGATCGGGGCTGAGCGTGGCGCCGGCGCGCGCGGGGTCCAGACGCGGGAAAGGCTGGTCGCGCGGGGCGTCGAGCTCCAGCAGCGCGCCGGCGGCGACCATCCCGCGCAGCACCCCGTGGCTGACGCCGGCGGCGGCGGACAGCTCGCCGGGCGTGAGCGCGGCGCCGCCCCAGCCGGCGAGCGCCTCCAGCACCCGGCGGCGCGCATCGGTCATCCGCGCGGGCGGTTCTGACCCGGCGCGCAGCAGCTTGCGCATCGCCGGGCCATCGCCCAGCCCCGGCACGCGCAGCGCAAGGCGCAGCATCGCCGGCAGCGGCGTCATGGTGTAGTCCGCCGCGCGGGCGAGGAATGCGCGCAGCTCGGCGCGCAGCGGCGGCGCGTCGAGCACGCGCAGCACCGCGCGCAGCTTCGCGGGCGGCAACCCGCTTTCGGCCGGCCCCCATACGACGCCCGGCACGCGGCGCGGACCCAGCGGCACCTCGACCAGCGCGCCGGTGTGCGCGCCGCCTTCGGGTGCGCGGTAATCCAGCGCGCGGTCGATGGGCTGCGTGGTCAGCACCGCCAGCGGCGTGCCTTCGGCGAAGCTGTCATCGGGCGCGGTGGCGTGCATGGCGGGCGATCGGGGGTTTGCGGCGCGGGGGGGTTGAGGTATGACGCGCCCGGAAACATGCCGCAAGCCGAAGGGGCCCCGCCATGAAGTTCTTTGTCGATTCCGCCGATGTCGCCGCGATCGCCGAGCTCAACGAGCTGGGAATGGTCGACGGCGTGACCACCAACCCGTCGCTGATCCTGAAATCGGGCCGCGACATCACCGAGGTCACCAGGGAAATCTGCGAGCTTGTGGACGGCCCCGTTTCGGCCGAGGTGGTGGCCACCGAGGCCGACGCGATGATCACCGAAGGCCGCAAGCTGGCCGGGATCGCGCCCAACATCACCGTCAAGCTGCCGCTGACCTGGGACGGGCTGAAGGCGTGCAAGGTGCTGACGGGCGAGGGCAAGATGGTCAACGTGACGCTGTGCTTCTCGGTCACGCAGGCGCTGCTGGCGGCGAAGGCGGGGGCGAGCTTCATCTCGCCCTTCATCGGGCGGCTCGACGACATCAACCTCGACGGGGTCGAGCTGATCGGCGATATCCGGCAGGTCTACGACAATTACGGCTTCGAGACCGAGATCCTCGCGGCCTCGGTGCGCTCGGTGAACCATGTGGCCGATGTGGCCCGGATCGGCGCCGACGTGATGACCGCGCCGCCCGAGGTGATCCACAAACTGGCGCTGCATCCACTGACCGATGCGGGGCTGGCGAAATTCCTCAGCGACTGGGAAAAAACCGGTCAAAAAATCGTCTGAATTGGCGTATACTGCCCGCAAATCATAAAACCGCAGGCAAACCGGGGCAGTCAGGGCAATGAACACCAACGCGAAACCCGCGGGGTTGGAGGAAACTCTGCGCGACCGGATCATGGGTGATCCCGGTCTGATCCTCGACGATCGCGACGTGATGCGCGCGCTGATCACCACCAGCGAGGCGCAGATGGGCGGCAACATCGTCGATCTGCGCGGGCTGGCGATGGAGCGGCTCGAGGCGCGGCTCGACCGGCTGGAGGAATCGCACCGCGCGGTGATCGCGGCGGCCTATGACAACCTGTCGGGCACCAACCAGATCCACCGCGCCGTGCTGCGCATGCTCGACCCCGATGCGTTCGACGGCTTCCTCAAGGCGCTGGGGGGCGACGTGGCCGAGATCCTGCGGATCGACGCGATCCGGCTGGTGCTGGAAAGCACCGAACCCGGCGGCGACCCGGCGCTGGAGCGCATCGGCAACGTGCTGCGCGTGGTCGAGCCCGGCTTCATCGACGCCTATATGCGCCACGGCCGCACCGGCACGCCGCGCTCGGTGGTGCTGCGCACCGACATTCCGCGCAGCGACCGGCTCTATGGCGCCGACGTGGACGCGCTGCAGTCCGAGGCGGTGATGAAGCTCGATCTGGGGCGCGGGCGCATGGCCGGGATGCTGGTGATGGGCGCGGTGGACCCGGACCTGTTCCGACCCGGCCAGGGGACCGATCTGCTGAGCTTCTTTGCCGGGGTGTTCGAACGCTCGATGCGGCGCTGGCTGTCGTGAGCGACCCGGCCGGGCTTGTCGCCCCGGAGCTGCGGGACGCGCTGGCGCGCTGGCGTCGCACGCGCGCAGTCGAAGGTGCCTCTGCGAACACGCTTGAGGCCTACCGCGCCGATGTCGCCGGGTTTCTGGCATTCTGGAGCACGCATCGCGGCGGCGCGGGCGGGATCGCCACGCTGGCCGAGCTCACGGCGTCCGACATGCGCGCCTGGATGGCGCATGAGCGCGCGCGCGGCGCCGGGGCGCGGACGCTGGCGCGGCGGCTGTCGGCGGTGCGCAACTTCGCGCGCTGGGCGGCCGAGGCGGCGGGGATCGACGTCACCGCGCTGCTGAGCGCGCGGGCGCCGCGCATTCCGCGCAGCCTGCCGCGTCCGCTGAGCGCCGAGGATGCGGGCGCCGTCCTTGACGCCATGCCGCTGCAGCACCGCGACGCGTGGCAGGGGCTGCGCGACGGGGCTGTGCTGGCGCTGCTGTGGGGCTCGGGGCTGCGCGTGTCCGAGGCGCTGGCGCTGACCGGGGCCGCGCATGACCTGCCCGAGGTGCTGCGCATCACCGGCAAGGGCGGGCGGATGCGGCTGGTCCCGGCGCTGCCCGTGGCGCGCGATCTGGTGGCGCGCTACGCCCGCGCCTGTCCGCACCCGCTGCCCGCGGGCGGGCCGCTGTTCCGCGCCGCGCGCGGAGGCGCGCTGTCGCGCCGGCACGTGGCGGCGGTGCTTGAACGCGCGCGGCTGCAGTTGGGCCTGCCCGCCAGCGCCACGCCGCACGCGTTGCGTCATTCCTTCGCCACGCATCTGCTGGCCGCAGGTGGCGATCTGCGCGCGATCCAGGAGCTGCTGGGCCATGCGTCGCTGCAATCGACGCAGATCTACACCGCCGTCGATGGCGCGCGGCTGCGCGAGGTCTACGACCGCGCCCATCCGCGCGCGTGAACGCCGCCGCACCGCCTCCGGGGTGGGCGCCCGCCCACCCACCCGTCGCGCCCACCCCGGAGGCGGTGCGGCGGCGTTCCGGTGCGCAGTTCCGGGCGGTTGCGCGCGGGTCGATTTTGGCGCATTAGGCGCGCCATGTCAGACACGCTGCGCGCCTATTCCGTCCATCTGCTGACCGCCACCGGGGCGGTGTTCGCCATGCTGGCCATGCTGGCCGCTGTGCAGAGCGAATGGGCGCTGATGTTCCTGTGGCTGGTGGTCGCCTTTGCGGTCGATGGCATCGACGGGCCGCTTGCGCGCAAGTTCAACGTCAAGGCGCATGCCAACAAGATCGACGGCGTGTTGCTGGACCTGATCATCGACTACCTGACCTATGTGTTCATCCCGGCCTTTGCGCTGTTCCAGTCGGGGCTGCTGCCGGGCTGGACCGGATGGATCGCGATCATCGTGATCACCTTTGCCAGCGTCCTGTATTTCGCCGACACGCGGATGAAGGCCCCTGACAATTCGTTTCAGGGGTTTCCGGCGTGCTGGAACATGGCGGCGGTGGTGATCTTCGCGGTGCAGCCCGGGTTCTGGGTGATTCTGGGCGTGGTGGTGGCACTGGCGGCGGCGATGTTCGCGCCGCTGAAGTTCATCCACCCGGTCCGCACCCGGCGCTGGCGCGCGCTGTCGCTGCCGGTGGCGTTTGTGTGGACCGTGTTCGCCGGCTGGGCGGCGTGGACCGATTTCACGCAACCCGAATTTGCCAGCTGGGCGCTGGTGATCACCACGATCTATCTGGCGCTGGTCGGAATCGTCCAGCAGGTGCTGCCCGAGTAGCTCAGAAGCTGCGCCGCCAGTCGCCGAAGATGTCGATGCTGTCGAGCGTGAGCACGCCCGAGATCAGGATCGCCGCCGCGATCGCCCACAGCACCAGCGTCACGCCGGTGACGATCTTGAACTTCTGGACGATCCGCGCCTCGGACGGGGCCGAGGCCGGGGTGCCGGGTTCGACCTCGCCGGCCTCGTCCTGGGTCTGCAGGCGGATCGGAAGCACCACGAACAGAACCAGGAACCAGATGATCGCGAACATCGCGATGGCGGACATGATCGACATCAGGCCTCCTCGAGCTCCAGCAGGCAGCCGTTGAAATCCTTCGGGTGCAGGAACAGCACCGGCTTGCCATGCGCGCCGATCTTCGGGCTGCCGTCGCCCAGCACGCGCGCGCCCTGCGCCAGCAGGTGGTCGCGCGCGGCGGTGATGTCGCCCACCTCGTAGCACATGTGATGGATGCCGCCTGCGGGGTTCTTGTCCAGAAAGCCGCGGATGGGACTGTCCGTGCCCAGCGGGTGCAGCAGCTCGATCTTGGTGTTGGGCAGCGTGATGAACACCACCGTCACCCCGTGGTCGGGTTCGTCCTGCGGCGGGCCGACCTCGGCGCCGAGGGTGTCGCGATATTGCGCGGCGGCGGCCTCGAGGTCGGGCACCGCGATGGCGACATGGTTGAGACGGCCGATCATGCTCCCTCCGTGACAGGGTGGGGGTGGTTATGGCGAAGCGCCGGACGGGATGCAACCGCGCAATGGCACGCGCCTGCGTTAAGCGGCTGTTAGGGAGAATCGGCGTTTCCTGAAACGGCTCGGAAGGGTGAGCGACAACGGAGGTCTTGCCATGACACGCGACAGTCACGCTGCCCGTCCGGCGCCGACGGCGCTGCCCGGGCTGACGGTTCTGGTGGTCGATGACAGCCGCGTCGCCGCGGATGCGCTGCGGCTGATGCTGCGCGCATTCGGGGCGCGGATGCGGCGGGCCGAGAGCCTTGCCCAGGCGCGGCGGCATCTCGCGCTCTATCGCCCCGATGCGGTGATCCTGGACCTCGATCTGCCCGACGGAACGGGCGAGACGCTGATCCCCGAACTGCTTCGGGGGGCGGCGCGGCCACGGGTCGTGGTGCTTTCCGGGCACCCCGAGCGGTCGGCCGGGGCGCTTGCTGCGGGGGCGGACCTGTTTCTGGACAAGCCGGTTGCGGGGGTCGCGGCGCTGCACGGCGCGCTTTGCGGGCCGCACGCGTCGGGTGACTGGTGCGGGGGCGGCTCTCTGCCCGCGCCCGACCCGATGGCGCTGCGCGACGATCTGGCGCATGCCGAGCGGGTGCTGGGCGCGAACCGCCGGAGCGCGGCGATGCAGGCCTATGCGGCACGGTTTCTGCGCGGCGTGGCGCGCAGCACGGGCGATACGCATCTGTGTGCCGCCGCCGAGGCCGCCCTGCGCGCCGGCGACCCGTCGGTGCTGCGCAGCAGCCTGCGCGCGCGGATTGCGGCGCAGCCTCCGATCTGAGCGCGCAGCCTTGGTGGCGGTGGGGCTGCGCCGTGGCGCGCGATGCGGTGGGCGCTGCGTTGCAACGGAGGCGTCCGGGGCCGGTTTCGCGCCGTCCGTGATGTCGGCGGGTGGTGTTGTTGTGCGCGGCGGTTCTGGTTGACGCGGTGCGAGGGGGCTGTCTGCCCCCTCTGCGCGCGTGCCGCGCGCATTCACCCCCGAGGATATTTCGGTCAAGGTGAAGGGGGAGGTCGGGCGCCAGTGTGGCGCGGTTGCGGTGTGGCATCGGCTGGAGCATCGGCGGTGCCCGACTTTGTGAGGGCGGTTTCGGGGGCGGTTCTTGGGGGGCAGGGGCGGCC
>LFIK01000407.1_pt1 | contig 32219 bp, 19 predicted proteins | sample 643401 | NCBI WGS metagenome assembly LFIK01 (sample SAMN03777447, study PRJNA286221) | soda lake metagenome | biome: soda lake; feature: Kulunda steppe; material: water; isolation source: sample T5-Br brine of Lake Tanatar-5 | place: Russia: Kulunda steppe | collected 2010-07
ATTTACGGTTCTCGCAGAGAACATTGTTCAACGGATCACCTGATTCTCATAGAAATGATTTCTGTTTAGTAACCCAATTGGAAAATTTCATTTCTAACTCAATTTAAAACCAACTCCGTCAGGAGTTACCTGTTTATAGAAAAGACACAGCCCCTACCATAACAAGGCTACGGGGGAGCCTCCTTTTTTAGATACGGGAAGAATTGACAACACGAGAGGTATTTTGAGCATTTATAGACATTCATAATTAGGCGATGTTGGCAGTGTAACAAACACAAACCAACAAACAGGACAAATTATGAGACCATTTAATGTTCCAACAAAAGACGAAGTAACCGAACAAAACCAACAGATATTTGAGCAGTTAGAATCCAATCTGGGTTTTATACCCAATATCTACGCGACCTACGCCCACTCTAAAAACGGGCTTTCGCGGTATATGAATTTTGCCAACGGCAAGACTTCTCTCAATAATAAAGAGAAAGAGGTGATCAACCTGGCGGTTAGTGAGATTAACGGATGCAGTTACTGCTTGGCCGCACACACCCAGCTGGGAAAAATGAACGGGTTCACCGATGAGCAGACCATTGAGCTGCGACAAGGCAAGGCATCATTCAACAATAAGTTTGATGCACTTGCGGCACTGGCACGTGAAATCATAGAGAACCGTGGAAACATATCAGACCAGACTCTTCAAAACTTCTTTGATGCCGGATATAGCAAGGAAAACCTGATTGATGTCATTATTAATGTAGGCGAGAAATCGATCACCAACTTCCTGCATAACATCACGGAGATCCCGATAGATTTCCCTGAAGCGCCTGAACTCGAAACCGCAACTGTTTAATCTCCGACATTATGCATACGATTAACTGGACAAAAGCAATTATAGCTGGTATAGCAGGAACCATCCTTTTCGATCTGTTCGGATTTATGATGGGAATGGGCTGGTGGGATATTCCCGCTATGCTCGGAGACAAAACCGGTCTGGGCTTGGCCTACGGTGTAGCCGGTCACTACGGAAATGGTGTTCTGCTTGCCGTACTCTATGCAGGAATTGCCCCCTCACTCTGGGGGCCGGCTTGGATCAGGCCGTTTATATTCACAACTGGCGAAACCATTGCGCTGGTCTGGCTCTTTATGTTTCCGCTATTGGGAGCAGGCGTTGCCGGACTTGACATGGGAGTAGACATGGCAGTAGGCTCATTGGTTCGTCACTGGATTTACGCAATTCCGCTGGTCTTAATCGTAAACAGTGACCTATTTCCGACACGACAAGAGTAGTTATTTATTTCCCATCAACCCGAGGTGCTTCGTGTGAAAACGGAGCACCTTTTTCTATTTCACTCTCACATTTATTCAGTCTAAATAAGGATTTACTTTTATCAGATTATTATTTTGTTTAAAAAAATTAGGGATAATCGTGCTAAACGCATCTATATTGGATGTTTTTGTCCAATTTAAAATCAATGCCTACGACATTTATTAAGTGATTTCCTTATACCTCTAAGGGAATCCCCCAGGCGAACGTTCAGGACAAACCTTAAAACTCCCCCCCCCTTTATGTAATAAGTTGTAATTGTCGTCAGAGAAAACTTACGACATTAATGTTAAACCACATATAAACTAAATTTTTAAAGAAATGAATAAACTAATCACAATAATCGTATCCATGGCTTTCCTTATTGGATTGTCGTTTCACACTGCTGAAGCACAAAAGCCGGACTACGACAGAAAGGGTATTGAAATTGGGTCTACCGATAACATCACATTTTCAATGGGTCTCCATTCTGTAGGCCGGGTACAAGTATTAACACAAGACAACGTTAGAGTTTGGAGCGGTGGCCAATGGGTTACACCGGACGATAATCTGCACGGCATGCAGACCTCCTTCGCAAACCTCGACTTTTTAATTACAATCGGAGATAATGATATCGAGGTATTTATGGACGGCCTTCTGGGTACTCAGAGACATCCAAGCAGATGGTGGGGTAATAATGGATACATGTACATCAGAAATATCCCCGGAAATTCTTTCCTGACAGCTATTAATCCTCTGTTAGAGCATATCGACATAAAGGCCGGTAACTTCTTTGCCGATTTTGGTGAGCATCAATATACGCGAACAGTTAATGCAGATGCCCACCGTAACCCATTGGTTGGTAATCCCATACTTTCACCATTTGGAACTGAGCCGGGTATGGAAATTATTCTAGACAAAAACGCTTTCGGCCTTATGTTAGGTACGGGAATTGGTGCTCCTGAGCAGGATTTTCAGGAAGCTAGAAAATATTCCTTCCGCACTAAATTGTGGATGGATATGATTGATGGCGTATATCTTTCAGGATCATTTTACACGGTAAATCATGATCAGGAAGCTAATCGTGGTACAAATATCTTTCGAAGAGAAAGACATGGATCTTCCTATGCTGCTGTCTGGAATTTAAATAATGATGATGGCGGATCAGGTGAAGGTCCCGGACAAGTACAGCCCGGAAACGGACGTCAACTTACGGCATGGGAAGTTAACGGTATTTTCACTCCGTTTGATGGTAATAAGATCTCTGCTTTCTTTGGAATGGGAGAGGATACAGGACCGGATCCAAATAACTTTGGTGAATTTGGTGATGAAGAATGGTCTTACTACTCTGTTGATGTGCAGCAATTTCTCAATGACGATTTCTACCTGTCTGCACGATACAGCAATGTAGATTACAGTAAATTCTTAACTGATGATAATGACGGTAATGTGTCAAGAATTCAGGCTGGATTCGGAACATTTGTAACTGATAATATTCTGCTAAAAGCTGAGTATGTGTATCAGAAAGCATCCGGTTTCAACGAAGGAACAACAGGTGTTGTAAGAAGCGTGGATGTTGGTATGGAGCCGACATTCCAGGGCTTGATGCTTGAAATGGCAGTAAGCTTCTAAACAAATATATAAGTTATAACGAGATCGTTATAACTATGTGGTAAAGGTCACCGGGTTAATCATCCGGTGACCTTTTTTTATTTACTTCTCCTATTTACATCTTTTTTCGTCACCCGCCCTTCTCTTTCGATATTTTATTTTGAATCGCAGCATGGATTTATAAATTGTCAAGGATTGGCAACTCTTGCCCGTTGGCTTAAAATTCTGCTCAATCATTTCGAACTATCTATACCACATTTTTTTCGACTCACTTTAACAATAACCTGAACTTTACTCAGATTCTATGAATCATATGTACCATTTATTTGAAAATTTGATTTCGCCATTTATGAAGTGTCTGGCTGTTTTGATGATCTCCTTTGCCCTTCCGGTATTGCTGATCGCCCAAACGGCCCCCACAGAGGGCATGAAAGATAATACACCCGGCGTTCACGCATTCACTAATGCAACGATCGTAACAGCTCCGGGCCAATCCATCAGCAACGCAACGCTGGTTATCCGTAACGGAGTGATTGAAGCCGTAGGAACACGCGTCTCTCCACCCGCCGATGCGCGCATCTGGGACATGGAGGGAAAAACTCTCTATCCGGGATTCATCGATTCTTACAGCGACCTGGGCATGAAAGAGCCCCGCGTAGATCTCGATCGCGGAAATAACTCCTGGAATCCAAATTTACGATCGCACCTTAAGGCGGCACAAGAATATGACAGGGAAGATGACGGAAGTTCAGCCTTGAGAAATCAGGGATTCACAACTGCTCTTACGATGCCTCCGCTCGGTATTTTTAAAGGCGAAGCTGCCGTGATGAGCTTGAAAGGCGGTGAAGTCTCAGATCGTGTGGTTAGAGATGATGTTGCTCAGGGTGTTTCACTCTCACGCAGCTGGGAACTGGGATATAACTATCCGACTTCTCAAATTGGTGTGATCGCACTCATTCGTCAAACACTCTATGATGCAGACTGGTACGAGAGAGCTCATCAGGCGTATAGAAGCAATCCATCTCTGGAACGCCCTGAGTCGAATGCACCGCTTGCAGCGCTGCGTGATGCAGTACATGGAAATCAGCCTATGATTTTCCACACTACCAGTGACGAAGAGATTCTTCGGGCACTGCGATTTAAAAACGAATTCGAAAGAATTAACCCATGGATATTGGGCAATGGCCACGAATACAAAGTACTGGATGTATTGAGAGATCAAAGGCCGTCGTTAATTTTGCCTTTAGCCTATCCTGATAAACCCGATGTTAATACTCCTGAGGATGCACTCAGTGAAGATCTTGCCGATCTGAGACACTGGTATCTAGCACCTGAAAATCCTGCCAGGGTTGCATCAGCCGGTTTGCAGTTCTCCTTCACCACAGCGGGATTGGATAAACCGGGAGATTTCTTAGGAAACCTGAGAAAAGCCGTCCAACTGGGACTTGATAAAGACACCGCCCTGGCTGCGCTGACATCAAATCCGGCTCAGCTGCTCGGAATCAGCTCCACTCACGGTACTCTGGAAGCAGGGAAAACCGCCAACATTATTATTGCTGATGGTGATCTTTTTGAAAACGGATCTAAAATTCTGGATGTATGGGTAGAAGGTTCATACTACCGAATTAATCACGAAAATGAGCTCGACCCGCGCGGCGACTGGGAGATCGTATCAACTGACGGTTCTATAGACGGTACCCTGAAGGTGGACGGTTCCGGTAATGGCCGATTGAATGGTACGGTTACAATCAACGGAAATGAGATCGACCTGATGTCTGTAGCCATGCAGGATCAGCCCAGAAGAGTACGGGCCGATTTCTCCGGCAACGAACTCGGCCTGGAAGGTCCGGTTCGGCTAACAGCTTCTGTTGATGGAAACTATCTGCGCGGCTGGGCTGAAGTAACCGGAAGAGACCGGGTGCAGTTCAGCGCTACCCGAACATCATCACCGGAAGATGAAGAGGCAGAAAGCTCATCGGAAACCATCAGCCGGGACTTTCAGCTTACGGATCTTCGTCCTGCAATGGAGTATGGGCGTGAATCGATTCCTGAGCAGCCCAGAAATGTACTGGTCAGAAACGCGACAATCTGGACAATGGGTCCGCAGGGAATCCTCGAAAATGCCGACATGCTGGTTAGCAACGGTGAGGTTGCAGAGATTGGTCAAAATCTGCGCGCACCGCGCAATGCCGTTGTTATTGATGCCGAAGGCAAACATGTTACACCTGGCTTGATTGATGCTCACATTCATTCCGGAGTAGATGGCGTAAACGAAGTTGGAAACGCGATAACCGCAGAAGTGCGGCTTGGTGATGTGCTCAATGTCAATAACATCTGGATGTACCGTCAGATTGCAGGTGGTTTAACATCAGCGCACGTAATGCACGGTTCGGCGAACCCGATTGGAGGACAAAACGTACACATCAAAATGAGATGGGGTTCTCTCTCCGATGATCTGAAAATTGATGACGCTCCGCGTACCGTGAAGTTTGCACTGGGTGAAAATCCTAAGCGTGTAGGTTCTAACCGCTATCCGGAAACCCGTATGGGAACAGAGCAGATTATTGAGGACCGTTTCAGAATGGCTCGCGATTATGAAGCACGCTGGAACGAGTGGAACGAAACCGGGCAGGGAATACCTCCTCGAAAAGATCTGAGACTTGATGCACTTCGAGATATTCTGAATGGAGACATACTTGTTCAATCTCACAGTTATCGACAGGATGAAATCCTGATGCTGATGCGACTGGCCGAGCGTTTTGATTTCACGATCAAAGCATTCCACCACGGCGTAGAAGCATACAAAGTAGCGCCAGAGCTCGCCGAGCATGGTGCCGGAGCCGTAGTGTGGTCAGACTGGTCTTCCTTCAAAATTGAAGCATATGACGGAACACTCTACAATGCGCGTCTGCTGATGGAAGCCGGAGTTTTAACTTCACTCCACTCCGACAACAGCCAGATTGCATCCCGTATGAACTGGGAAGCGGCAAAAATGGTGCGTGCAGGAATGGACCCGGAAGATGCTCTTGCACTGGTTACAATCAACACGGCAAAACTATTGGGAATTGACCATCGAGTGGGATCGCTTGAAAACGGCAAGGATGCTGACTTTGTGATCTGGAACGGTGATCCGCTCTCTACCCTCACCAAAGCAGAGCAGACCTGGATAGACGGTCGTAAATATTTCGACCTGGAAGAGGATATGGAACTGCGCCGAACCGTTGAGGAAGAGCGTGCACAACTCATCCGATTGATTATGGAGGAGAAATAATGAAATATTTCAAATCAACTTCTCAATCCGATCAGTACAATCGTTTGAACAATAAAAACTTTTTTACCATGAAATACGTAATCTTATCACTTACACTGTTTGCGGTATGTGTGATGTTTGCTCCCGACCTGGAAGCACAGACACCGGCCCCGAAACAGAGTGAGCCTATCGCACTTGTGGGTGGAACAATCCATACACTGGCCGGTGATGTGATTGAAAATGGAACCATTCTATTTGAGGATGGAAAAATCACGGCCGTTGGAGCCAGCGTAAATGTGCCTTCCAATGCACGGACAAAAGATGTATCCGGCAAGCATATCTATCCGGGACTCATCGACTCCTACAATCAGATGGGTATCTACGAAATTGGTGCAGTTAACATGACTGTAGACATCAATGAGCAGGGCTCTGTTAATCCAAATATTCTACCGGAAAGAGCTTTTAACCCGGAAAGCCGCCACATCGGCATCGCCCGTTCGGCAGGTATACTTACATCTGTAACCACACCCGGCGGTGGTTTGATATCGGGGCAGTCATCAGCCATGAAAATGGACGGCTGGGCCTGGGATGAAATGACTCTGAAGTCCGGCACCGGATTGATGGTAAACTGGCCAAACCCGCGGAACAATAGCTACGAAAATAATATCCGTACGCTTCGCGATGTATTTGCAGATGCCAAATCCTATCAAAGAGCTCGTGAGGCTATGGATGCAGGCAATGCTCCCCGCCACGATCTGGATACTCGCTGGGAAGCGATGATTCCGGTTCTGAACGGTGATGTGCCCGTTGTTGTCAACGCATCAGAAGTGCGACAAATTCAGGATGCAATTACATGGTCTGAAGAAGAAAATGTTCGCCTTATCATTCTGGGTGGCGCCGATGCTCATTTGGTTACCGATCACCTCAGAGCCAAACAAATTCCGGTAATTATCACCAGCGTACTCACCTCTTCCAACAGAGATTGGGAAAGCTACGATGCACGATACAGCCTGCCTTCGAAACTACACGAAGCCGGAGTGCAGTTTGCCATAGCGGGTGGATCTAGCGCTCCTTATGCTCACCGTCTCCCCTATGAGGCCGGTGCCGCTGCCGCGTACGGATTAGATGCAGACACCGCGCTCAGAGCACTGACCACCTATCCTGCAGCAATTCTCGGCCTGGATGATCGAATCGGTACTCTGGAAGTAGGGAAGGATGCCACACTTCTTATCACAACCGGAAGCCCAATTGAGTACAGCACTCAAATTGAACAGGTTTATGTGGAAGGAAGAGAAAGCGACATGCGAGACATGCACCGACAGCTTTATGAGAAATACCGCGAAAAAGTTGATCAGCGAAATGCTGAGCGGTAATTAATTTACACCCCTGTCCGACGAATTTTTAAAAGTCTCCCCTAACAAGGGCCCCGAATTGTCGGGGAGAGGGGTGTTATTCGGATTGACCAATATTTCCGCCCGTCAGGCGGTTGCCATCAAAATTTGACCAAACCCCGGCAAGCAATCGTTTGGCGGGGTTTTTCTTTTCTATTGTATTAAGCGGTGACCTGTAAGCGTCTGAAGCATGGTGCTCATTTTTTGAACACTAAGTGAAAGTCCTGACAGCGTCGGTACAAAACACAAACTCAACGCTGACAGAAACCCTCCAAATTCAGTCGGGAATGCTGTCAGGTTGATATAAAATTAATCCGTCAGACGGGTATTCAGAATGAATTTTTAGAATTGAAGCAACCAACATCCGTCAGACGGATCTTTAAAAACTAAACCACAGTATCTCTCTGCTCGGCAGGAATAAACTCCTTAACGCGTTCTAGCAGCAGCTGATGAACCTCCGGATTTCCCGCGATAATACGCTGTCCAAAGAGCCAGTTATTTTCGCCGTTCCAGTCGGATATAACACCTCCCGCCTCCTGCACAATCAAAGACGCAGCGGCCACATCCCATGCGTGGAGTGAATACTCAAAAAAGCCGTCGAACCGGCCACACGCTACACAGCAGAGATCGAATGTTGCTGCTCCGGGACGCCGAATACCCTGCAACTCCTCCATCAGATGTCTGAACAACTTCAGGTAGGGTTCAACAAGAGAGAGATCGTTATAAGGAAAACCGGTGCCTATAAATGCATCTCTCGGATTCGATGTTTTTGAAACTGAGATTTTTTCACCGTTCAGAAATGCTCCTTCTCCCGCAACTGCCGTAAACTCTTCGTTGCGGTTCACCTCAATCACCACACCCACTTGAGGCTTCTTATTTTCCCAGAGGGCAACGGAGACACAATAAACCGGAAAATCGTGCGCAAAGTTTGTGGTTCCGTCAATAGGATCAACAATCCAGGTTCGGGCACTGCTTAGTTTTTCATGAGCTTCCGTCTCCTCAGCAAGTACTTCATCGGCCGGACAGTGCTCTTCAATGAAAGATAAAATGTTTTTCTCTGTCTCCAGATCCGCATCCGTTACCAGATCGTGATGCCCCTTCTCGCGCGTATTCAGCTTTTTGGTTTGATGGCTTTTGATGGTTTCGACACCTCTTCGCGCGGCGTTCAGGGCAATCTTTAAATCCTTATTCATAAATATGTTGAATTACTGAATGATGAATTTTGAATGATAATCACATTTCTCAAGGCTCAAATCTCACATCTCAAATCTACTTCTCTCCCTTCATCTTGTACTCAAACCGCCCGGATATTGTAGCTGAATCATCATTTCTTAAAAATTCCGGATCTTCATAAAGCTCATCGGCAGAAATTTTCTGAATGCGGGTAATCTCTTTTTGAAGTTTGGTCATGGTTTTCATCAGCTTCGACTTATCCTCCCCTTCGCTCTTTTTCATCCGCTCTGTCACTTCTCTGCGTTTTCTTTCCAGAAAATAGAGCCTCAGCGGTTTCATGGAGTATTTCGCTGTTTTAAATGGATTACGGTCTTTTTTAACATCATTGCCGGTTTTCTGAACATACTTTTCACTAACCGAATATCTCTCCAAAACAATATCACCAACCAACGTTGGGTACGGTTTTTCTCTGTTTGTATAGTGCTGAACCGTTACCTCTTTTTCCGATAGATGGCGCTTGATAATATCCTTATAAAACTCCCTGAGTTCATCATCTTCAAAATGATCATCAGCTATGTTGTGCCCGATAAATTTGATCATTCTTTCTCCATACTGGAGCATCAGCCTGATGATCTCTTTTTCGTAGTGAGGCTTTTTCTTTTGAACCGTAGGAGATTCAAGTTCCTGCTGTGGAAAAGGAGGCTCATCACCAATAGAGTGAGGAATCGGCGCCGATGGCTTCTGCTGCTTCCGGTCTTTATAACGATTTTGTTTTTTCTGTTCAGATACGATCTTCTCCAACAGCTGAAATAGCTCTCTGTCGCTTCCCTTCCGATATTTCTGGGTCTGTTGATGCAAATGCTGCACGTACACCTGCCGGTCCAGCTCTTCCGGAATCAGAGCAATACTTTCAAGAACAGATTTGATCGCCGCGGATCGATCTCCCGGGCTCTCCATTCGTCCCTCTTTCTCCGCCTTATGAATTGAGAACGTAACAAAGTCTTCCGCGTTTTTTTTCTTAAACTCCCTGAAGGAGTCTCTGCCAAACTGCTTCACAAAGGAATCGGGATCTTCGCCATCGGGAAGCTGCATTAAAAAGACTTCCATCCCCTGTTCCAGAGCGATATTCATCCCGCGCTCCATCGCTTTCTGTCCGGCACTGTCGGCATCGTAAATCATCACGATCCGGTTACCATACCTCTGCAAAATCTTGATCTGTCCGGCGGTGAGAGATGTCCCGCTTGACGAAACCACATTCTTCACACCGTGCTGATGCATGGTAATCACATCCGTGTACCCCTCAACCAGAATGACTTCCCCCTCTTTGCGGATGTCATTTTTTGAAAAGTTTACACCATAAACCACTTCACTTTTGTTGTAAACAATGGTTTGAGCCGAATTCACATACTTCGCGGTTTTCTTATCCTCATCCAGAATTCGTCCCGCAAAGGCGATGACTTTTCCGGAGGGGTTGAAAATCGGAAACATAAGACGATCCCGGAATGTATCGTAAAATCCATCACCGCGATTGCTGGGTTTAACAAGATCCGCTTCGGCAAGATACTCTTCAGGTATACCTTCTTTCTCGGCCTCTTTTAAAAGCTGTGAATTTTTCGGAGCGTAACCCAGTCCAAATTTTCGGATAATGGATTTGTCATAACCCCGCTTTTTTAAATATGCCCTGGCTTTTTCCGCATCTTCGGTTTCGAGCAGATGCCGGTAAAAGAAAAGTCCCGCATATTTCAGTGCATGATAAACACCCTCTCTTTTTTTAGTTCTCTCGTCATCTCCCTCAACGTGCTCATCCGGAATATCAATCCCGTAGCGGTCGGCCAGCGATCGAAGCGCCTCAGGGAAACCCACTCCCTCCATGGCCATCACAAAACTGAATACGTCACCGCTCTCACCGCACCCGAAGCATTTGTAAATCCCCATATTCGGGGTTACATGAAAAGAAGGTGTCTTTTCATTGTGAAACGGACAGAGCCCTACAAACCCGCTCCCGGACTTTTTGAGCTTTACGTAATCGCCAACAACCTCAACGATATCAGCCGTCTCGCGTATTTCTTCTTTTTTGTTTTCGGGTATCATCATAATGCAATTTGAAAATACAAAATTGAACAGACTAAATAAGACGAGAGTTTAAAATGGATAAGCGAATTGGCCCGGTGTTCGCTTTATACGCAAAAGCACTAAACGGATAACTACACTCCGCGAATCACTCACAGATAGATTATGATAAAGCAGATCATCGTTTTAACAAGATTTGTTAATAGCCCGCTTGGGAAAATCTGATCAATGATGGTATATTCAGGCATAGATTTTAAATCAAAATTACAAATCAAACTAACCTGATTCATGAGTGTATTAGTTGGTAAAGATACCCGGCTTATTGTGCAGGGTTTTACAGGCAGTGAAGGGACATTTCATGCCGAGCAAATGATTGAATACGGTACAAATGTAGTTGGCGGTGTAACACCAAAGAAAGGTGGCCAAAAGCATTTAGACCGACCCGTTTTTAACACTGTAGCAGATTCCGTTAATGAAGAAGGAGCAAACACTTCTGTAATCTTTGTTCCACCACCGTTTGCAGCGGATGCTATTATCGAGGCGGCTCAGGCCGGTATTAAAGTAATTATCTGTATCACTGAGGGAATTCCTGTTCAGGATATGGTTAAAGCAAAAACAGTTTGTGATCATCACGGAGCAACTCTGGTAGGTCCTAACTGCCCCGGTGTAATCACACCCGGCGAAGCTAAAGTTGGAATTATGCCGGCAATGATCTTCACACCCGGTAATGTAGGTCTGATTTCTCGATCCGGTACACTGACTTATGAAGCTGTTGATCAGCTAACAAAGGTCGGACTCGGACAGAGTACAGCTATCGGAATTGGCGGTGACCCCGTTATTGGAACTAATCACACTGATGCAGTTAAACTCTTCCAAGACGATCCGGATACTGATGCAATCGTATTGATTGGTGAAATTGGCGGATCAGCTGAAGAAGATGCTGCAGCCTATATCAAAGATAATGTAGATAAGCCTGTAGTGGCATTTATCGCCGGAAGCACAGCGCCTCCCGGACGACGAATGGGTCACGCCGGTGCAATTATCTCTGGTGGAAAAGGAGGTGCAGACGACAAGAAGAAAGCACTGAAAGATGCCGGAGTTACTGTTGCCGAAAGTCCTGCTGAAATCGGCGTTACACTGAAAGAGATTCTCTAAATCTTTTTCAGTTCTAAATGTTTTAAAAAGCCACTCTGAATTTTCAGGGTGGCTTTTTTTTCTGGGAACATAATTGCGCTTTCTCAGTTACGTAAAACAGACTAATTATTTAGCAACCTAGAAAATTTCTGTATTCAAATGAAAACGATACTCACCAGTATCTTACTGCTCATCTTATCTATTTTACTAGTCATCGGGTGTGAAGTTATCGAGAAGTCCATTCACGATGAGGATGTTTCGTTATCTGATTCCGAAACGGTTCAGGACAACAGATCAACCCAAAGCAATGATGAGTTTACCACGATCAAGTTGGATGAAGAGGAAAATATTCAGGAAAAAAAGAAGCAAAGCACAAGTGAATCCTGACGTTTGACAATCGATCTGAGACATTTCTTTAGGCCGCTTATTAATAATTTAAGCGGCCTTTTCTTTTTACGACCTACTCACTTTCATAACCCCAGGGAGCCGGTGGAGCTTCCACAGTTTGTGTTATATCAAATTCAATTCGAATTGAATGACCGTGTTTAGGCCAGTGAACTCCGTATGCGAAGGTTTCTTCATCCATAATATCCAGAAACCAGAAGTTATCTGAGCGCTGTGGAAGAATATCAGCGGTGTGTTCATCTGCCCAGAATATCTGGCGGGTTTCGAGTCCGGGTGAGGGGGCATCGCCTCCATATTGGGTGATCTGCTCTTCGCTGCCGTCCTCATTTCGATGGTCGTGTTTGAGCCTAAGCGTACCGCTCGCTTTGGTGAGCATCAAGTTTCGTGAATGATCATCATCCATGTGAAGAGAGATATGCGTAAGTGTTTCCGTACAGTTTCTTACATGAATCACAATTCTGTCTGCTGCCGAACCGTGATAGTAAGGTGTAGCATCAGCGAGTTGACCTCTGTAGGCATTACCACATAGTTGCTGAACATTATTCCAGAAAGCCAGCTGTTCAGAAGCTAAAGCCATCTCTTCAGCAGCTTCTTCCGGAGCGTATGCAAAATCGGTTTCGGGACCCTCGCTCCCGGTGCAGGCTGTAAATACAAAAAACAGAAGTGTACTAATGATCAAACTAGAAGCGGATAAATTAAATTTCATAATCACGTTTTTAAAGATCTAATTGGGGACTTAATTACCTGAGCATTCGATTCAAAATTGTGTAATCAAAAATGCTCTAATAATCCTTTCAATACAGATAATTTAAATGAACATTCGTAGCAATCCTCAATCGAACAGAGGTTAATATAGACGTATCTGCCAGAATAGAAAACCGGTAAAAAAGCTTTTAACCTAGCAAATACCCCACCGATTGAGGCTGATGCAGCAACCATCCGGTAAGACTGTAGCGCGGTACCTTTGTAGTGAGAACTTCATGTTCGATTGTATCGCTTTTAAAAAGAAGCATTCTCCTGGCAATCGGTTCCACCACAATTTCCTCACCATCTTTATAAATCACCAGTTCTCCCCCGTCTCCATTTTTCCAATGTTCATTCAGATAAATCAGAACCGTAATTTGCCGGTTCGAACGCTCATTGAACTGATCCAGGTGCCGATCGTAATGGGAACCTTCAGGGTATTTAGCGATATGAAATTCTGATCCGGACAGGCTTAAAAAACAGTATCTCTTCAATTTTTGAATAAGCTCATCAATAAAATCAAATACGGGTTTGAGATCAGTATCACGGTTTTGATCTAGCCAGTGGATAAAATCTCCCCGAATGGATGACTTAATCTGAAACTCACCGGATGCACCAATACCTGCTTTTTTGAGTCGATTATCCTCCTCTGCCCTACGGAAGAAATCCATGATCAACCTAAATTCATCAATTGATAGGAAATCATCAACAACTACAAAATCATCCTCGGCGAGCTTATCAAACCGGTTTACCCAAATATCTTCCTGATCCATGATGAATATTTATCTGTTTAGTAACGATGCATTTTTGATGAGTGAAAATGCATATTACGCAGTTCACCAAATAGAGTAAATATTCCCTAAGAAAATATTTTAGTAGCTATTCTGTAATCGGAGTTAAATACTGAAACCGTCGGGGATTACAGTACCTTTAGGAACGATGACGATCCCATCCACTACATGATAGTTCTCATATTCACCATCTTCCAGATGCGATCCGCCTACAATGCGAACATCATTACCAATCCGTACATTTTTATCAACAATGGCGTGGCTGATGTAGCAGCGCTGACCGATACCCATTAACGGCATATCTCTGCTTTGCTTGTTCAGGTCATCCGGTGTAGGGAAGTTGTCATTACCCATTACAATAGATGATTCGATTGTGGTTCCCTTCCCAATTCTTGATCTAATTCCAATCACAGATTTTTCAATGCGGCTGGCCTCAATAATACAGCCTTCACCAATAATCACCCGCTCAAGGTTGGTTCCTGTAAGTTTTGAAGTAGGAAGAAGGCGAGCCCTGGTGTAGATCAGCCGCTCGTTGTCGTAAAGGTTAAACTTAGGCAGCGTTTCTGTAAGGGCAAGGTTTGCTTCAAAAAATGAGGAGATTGTTCCAATGTCTGTCCAGTATCCAATAAACGGATAGCTGTTTACCTTGGCTCCTTCGTCAATTGCCTTTGGAATAATCTCTTTTCCAAAATCTGTTGCTTCCGGATTTTCCTCAAACAGCCTGTTCAGGTCATCTTTGTTAAAAACATATATGCCCATAGATGCCAGATAAACTTTACCATCCTTTTTTAATTCGGGAGTAGTTTCCGACTTCCACTTTGACAGTTCTTCGGGTTCAGGTTTTTCAACAAAAGAGTCGATATGGCCATCTTTATTGGTTTTCATAATACCAAAACCGGGAGCGTCATTGGCATCCACAGGAATGGTAGCTACAGTCAGATTTGCACCCTGCTCTTTGTGATCTTTAATCAGCTTGTCGTAGTCCATTTGATAGAGCTGATCGCCTGACAAAATAAGCACATAATCATACTCGTGGTTGGCCAGATGGTGAATAGACTGCCTTACCGCATCTGCCGTACCCTGAAACCAGTTACTGCTCTTCGGAGTCTGTTCAGCTGCCAGGATATCCACAAAACCGTGAGAAAATGAATCGAAATTGTAAGTGTTTTTAATGTGTCTGTTCAGGGATGCGGAATTGAACTGGGTGAGGACAAATATTTTTCGAATTCCTGAGTTGAGACAGTTTGAAATGGGAATATCAACCAACCTGTACTTACCGGCTATAGGAACGGCCGGTTTGCTTCTGTGATATGTAAGCGGATGCAGACGGGTACCTCTCCCCCCTCCCAAAATAATAGCAATTGTTTTCTGTTTCATGGTAATACCCTGTTATTATTTAATCAGTGAGCGATATAGTTTAACGTAATTTTCTGATGAACTTTTCCAGGAGCAGTCTAATGACATTACTTCCCTTATCTTCTTATTAAATAACTGTTTTTTGTCAAATAGTTCCACTGCTCTTTCAACTGCTTCAACAGCCTGATCAAGATCAAACTCATCAAAAACCAAACCATAACCATTTTCATCGATATCAATCACCGTATCGGCCAAGCCACCTGTTTTCCTGACTACAGGAATTGTGCCGTAACGCATGGCGTAAAGCTGATTAAGTCCGCAAGGCTCAACTCTGGACGGCATCAGTAAAAAATCACTGCCGGCATAAATTTGATGGGCAAGTTTCTCATTGTACTCCAGACGCGTATCAAAATACCCGACATATTCGCTTTGCAATCCCTCAAAAATTTGATGAAGACCGGGATCTCCGGTTCCCAAAACCAGAAATGATGCAGGAATCCCTTTTTGATGGCAGGATTCAATCAACTTCGGCAGAAGGTCGGCTCCTTTTTCTCTCACCAGCCTGCCAATAAAGGAGAACAAGGGTCGATCATGATCAATTGGAAACTCTTTACATAAATATGTTTTATTTCTCTTCTTCCCTTTTTTAACATCTTTTTTAGAGTAGTGATCGGAAATAAACGGATCGGTAGCAGGGTTCCAGACATCCGAGTCAATTCCGTTTACTATTCCGGCTGTTTTTTGCTGTTCATGGCGAAGGAGTTGCTCCAGACCGTGGCAATATTCCAGAAGTTCTTCCATATACCCTTCCGATACGGTAGTTACCTTCCACGCTGATTTGATTCCCGCTGCCAAAGAGTTCAGGTTACCATCCCAATCCAACAGTCCGATTTTCTCAAGATTAAATGCCGGAAGGAGTTCATAATCCTCTCGATCGTATCTTCCCTGGTACTCACCGTTGTGAATTGTAAGCACGGATGGAATCTCCCGAAACACCTCAAACCTGAATGCTTGACTCATCATGAAAGGCACAAGTCCGGTGTGATGGTCGTGTGCGTGAACCACATCCGGTTTAAAATCAAAATTCTTGAGCCACTCTAAAGCGGCTATCTGAAAACTGAAAAATCTCTCTTTTTCATCCCAGTATGCGTGACCTGACCAGGGATCGATATAGATACCCGGACGATCAAACCGGCCGGGAATGTCCACAGCATAAAGATCAAAATCTTTGTTGTCCTCTATTTTAAAAACCCTGAAGTAGAACCAGTCATCATAGAACGGAGCCTGCCCCTCATAAACCTGTGTCTTTTTAGTCTCTATCAGCTTATTGTTGTGATAATAAGGAAGAACTACCAGGCAGTTATGGCCAATTTGATTTAAATATTTAGGTAATGCCCCTACTACATCTCCGAGTCCACCTGCTTTGGCATAAGGATAGCACTCAGCAGAAATGTGTACTATTTTCATATATAAATTTTGAAACTATTAAAATAAACGCCCGTAATGTTTGCTTTCTTTGAATTAAGAAAATAAAATCAGATCTGCAATCTTATTACAGATTAACAACCAAGCATTAATAAATGATGAACTTTAATTCGTATTTCGGATTTTTTTCCGCCCTTCGGTTTTTTTAGAGTATTCTAAATGCTATCATCATTGAAAATCAATCCTTTAATTATTCAATTTAAATGAGTGTTACAATATCTGTACAGAATGTCAGCAAAAGTTTTGGTGAAACAAAAGCTGTTGACAATGTATCATTTGAAGCAGAAAAAGGACGGATTTTTGGTTTACTGGGCCCTAACGGTGCCGGTAAAACAACTACAATCCGCATGATTAACTACATCACGCTTCAGGATGAGGGGAAAATTTTCATCAACAATCAGCCGGTGAGCCCCAAAACTCAGAAAATGATCGGCTATATGCCTGAAGAACGCGGGTTGTATAAGAAAATGAAAGTTGGTGAACAGCTGATGTATCTCGCCCAGCTTAAAGGGATGAATAAAGCGGACGCAAGGGAAAAGATTACGTATTGGCTGAAAAGGTTTAATGCTTACGACTGGCATTCAAAGGTTGTGGGTGAGCTTTCGAAAGGGATGAGCCAAAAAATACAGTTCATCTCCACGATTGTGCATAATCCTGAAATTTACATTTTTGATGAGCCTTTCAGCGGGCTCGATCCTATCAACAGTGAACTCCTTAAAGAGATCATTATTGAATTGAAAGAAGATGGAAATACGATACTCTTTTCTACACACAGAATGGAGCAGGTAGAACAGATGTGTGATGACATTTGCTTATTTAATAACGGTAAGGTTGTCTTGACCGGGAATTTGAGACAAATCAAAAAAGAGTACGGTAAAAATACTGTTCTTCTTGAGTTCCAGGGCGACAGCAGTTTTCTGGATGAACTCGAAGATGTGCGAATTAACAACCGTTCAACAAACTTTGCTGAAATCAGAATTCTAAATGGTTTAAACCCGCAGCAAATTTTAAAGAAAGCGATGCAAAATTCTGAAATCCACAAGTTTCAGCTGGTGGAGCCTTCATTAAACGAAATTTTTATATCCACGGTGGGCGAAGATAATATCAAAAAACAGCAGGAGGCCGATTTACAATGAACTGGAGGCAAACCTACTTAGTTCTCAAAAGAGAGTATCTTACACGGGTAAAGAGTAAAGGATTCATCTGGGCTACAATCCTGGTCCCTCTTGGATTTGCTGTGCTGATAGGCGTTGGAATCTTCATCGCCGCATGGGATAGTGAAATAGAATTTACAATTGGTGTTTATGATGAAACAGGTGAGGTTGTAGCAAACCTTCAGGAGATAGATGAAAATCGCTACATCAACTACTCTGACGTTCCAGTTGACACGCTCAGGGCCATGGTTCAAAGGGAGGAGATAACAGGTTATGTATTGATCAACGACTCTCACATCAGTGAAAATAACAATCTTGAACTGATCTATAGCGGTAGCGGCGGGTTGCAGCTACTGACAGCTGTACGAAGTGATTTCAGGGAGTCTATCAGGCAAGAGCGCCTTCGTCGTCAGGAGGTAAGTGAAGATATTCGAAACATCTTTGAAAGCCGTGTAGTAGTCGACTCCAGAAGACTAAGCCGGGAAGGTGAAGAGACGGATGATGACACCGAATTTTTATCGGTAGTTGGAATGTTTATGGGCCTGATTATTTTTGGTGCAATATTCGGCTACGGCGGTTACATCATGCGTGGAGTTATTGAAGAGAAAACAAACCGGATTATTGAGGTGATCGCCTCTTCGGTAAAGCCCATCGAGCTGCTAACCGGAAAAATGGCCGGAGTTGGCGCAATTGCCATCACTCAGTTTGGTATATGGATTTTAGCATTTACAGGGCTCTCGGCAGTTGCCGGACCTATTGCCTCCTCTATCATTGGACCTGAAGCCGCGGCAAATCAGATGGGGGGTGAACTGGCTCAGGCAGAAGAACAACTGCCCGCAATTCTTGATATCCCTACCCTGGAGACCTCCTTAATTATTTATTTTGTAATCTTCTTTTTCCTGGGCTATCTGCTGTACAGTTCTCTCTTTGCAGCGATTGGGTCAGCGGCAGATTCAGAAACGGATACACAGCAGCTCATGCTTCCGATCTCCGCCCCAATATTTATTGCGTATATCATCATGTTCCACACTATGCAGAGCCCGGACAGTACCCTATCGGTTGTGGGATCACTGATACCGTTCTTCTCTCCAATTTTGATGATCACCAGAATTGCAATTACGGAAGTTCCGCTCTGGCAAACCTCCACAGCTATATTATTGATGCTGCTTTCGTTTGTAGGAACCATGTGGCTTAGTTCAAAGATCTACCAGGTGGGAATTTTAAGCTATGGAAAGACAGCGAGCTTCAAGGATCTTGCTAAGTGGATCAAACAGTCATAAAAAATAACCTCTGATTGTGGATACAATCAGAGGTTGTAAGTTCGGTTGATTAAAGGCGCTCCAATGCTCTTCGGACACGTTCGTCATACTCTTCATTGAGCCGGTTGTTTTTCCACTCATCCCTGAATTGGGAACTGACTCTATCCATTGCATCCAGCGCTTTATACCTTATTCTCGGATCACGATCCGTCAGCAGTTCCGGAAGCCTGTTTTCCCAACCGTCCCGAGACTGGTCAATACGTAAAACCAGATCTAAAACATCTTTGCGTATTGCATAAGGAAAGCCTTCAGCCATAAAGGTGGAAGCATATCTTACAGATGCCTCTCTTTCTCCCTTTTGAGCCAGCAGATTTAAAATCAGCGGTACATTTTTCAGGACCTCTTCCTGAGTAATCAAATCCTCAGCAAGAGTCTTAAATCGATCGGCATCCATAACCTCGTTAAGAGATCGAATTGCCGCTGTTCTGATCTGCTCATCATCTGTGCGCAGAGCAAGAGATCTGAGACGACTAATTACGCTGTCGTTTCCGCGGAAATAAGCCAGTCCCTCAACAGCAGCCAATCTTACTTCAAGGCTGTAATTAGATGACAGCCTGTCAAAAAATAACTGGTCAGTACCTGTTGCACCGGCCGTGACTGAAGAGAGTGTGCGGAGTAATTCTGCATAAACCTCACTGTTATCCTCATTTCTCATTTGATCCTGCAGCGCAAGTTGAAGATCCGGGTTTTCTGAATAAACCGATAAGCCGGTTGCGGCAGATGTTCTATCTTCCGGATTGTCAGAGTTACGCAGCTGATAGATCCAGAATTCAAAAGGTTTTTCAACTTCAAGAGAAATGTCCTCACGACCCATTACAGTGAATTTTACATTCTCGGTACTCGCCGAAGTATTCAATACAATTGTATCCGTTTCACCGGTAAATGAAATTTCATACTGTTTGTGATCCATCAGCGTGTACTCATCAACCCGAACGGTAACCAGCTCCTGAACAGGTTCATCAAGGGCTGTGAAATTAACCGAAATTCGCTGTTCTCCCTCTTCCCTATTTAATACTGCCCGATATGGATATAGCTGCTCATCCTCAATTTCAATTTCCCGAAGAGCCGGTTTTTCAAAATATGGGTAACCGGTTTCATCGTATATAAGCCGGGCTAACCTATCCCAGGTCAGTAAAGATGCATTGCGCGTAACTAAATCATCTCTGACTCTTTGAAAGTGGTTGGCAAAACGAGAGTCTTCATTCTCATTGAAATAGAGCTGCCATTTAGAGCTTCCATTTCCATCAAAAACATGGTAAGGCGGTTCAGTCTGTTCTGATATTGGCGTTACATCAAAAAGTCTATTCATTATATCTGCCTGTAATGCCAGAACAGCATCTGTATCACTCCACTGCTCCGGTACGATGTGTGAACCGATCCATAAACCGGTCATCGCTCTCTGCATCTGTTCAACCAGGTCACCTCTGTTTTGATAGAGATAAATTACACCGCCACCGTAGGACTTTGTCTCCCAGAAGTCGTCTTCCAGGATTACTATCGATAAATCTCGAAATGGATAATTTATGTTTAATTCATTGTACAGTTTACCATAGGCATTAACAGCGTTATTAAGAAGGCTTTCTGCATCCAGATCACCAATTTCACTGTAAATGTGGATTTGATCATCCGACCTTCGATTAAAGAGAGATTGATATTGTGAATTCAGATTATCACGGTTTTGAGTAGTGGCAACTACATCCAGGTTACCAGTTGCAAAATTGATATCCGTTGCCGGAACTGCTCGGTTTGAACTAAATGTAGTTACCTCTTCAGATACACTTTCCACCTCTGCGGAAGATCTGCGGCCGTTTGCAACAACTGTTTTCCCAGCCGTATGGGTGAATATCAACTCTGTAGTAAAATGACTCCTTGGATGATCGGGTACCGGCAGCCAGTGGGAGTTGGAAAGCGGTAGAAATGAGGTAAAAAATGTTCCTTTCGCTGTCTGATGCAAACCGAAGTTGGGATTGCTGCGATATTGAACTCTCAACGTGATTGTTTCACCACGATCGTACCCGTTATCCGTTAGAATAATGAGCCGGTTACCGTTAACGTAATACTCTTTCGTGCTGTCATTAATCACGGTGCTCAATATCTCCAGACCTCTCGCATCAAATACCAATGAGTCGACCGAGCTATCCTTTAAGGTGATTGAGTAGAGCAGGTCTCCTTCAATAGCCCCCGTATCACTTAAGTTTAATTCAGCGTCGAGGTGTTCAATATTGTAAGGCATCAACGGATAGGGTTCATAGTCCCAGCCCTGAGCAAAAGAGACTTGCAGATTTGCAGCAAAGGCAAAAATCAGAAGTAACGTCAAAGATACTTTTTTAATCATTTTTATTGATTCGATAGTGATAAAATTTTTGAAAGTAATGTAGAATTTGTTGAAAGAGCGTTGCCAGTATAGATGGTCTCTTCTCCGGATAAATCTGTGTAGGATCCTCCGGCCTCTGTTATCACCGGTAATAACGCGGCAGCATCCCAGATATTTAAAATCGGGTCGATCATGATATCGGCCCTGCCGGTAGCAACCATCATGTGTCCGTACGCATCGCCCCATGTTCTGTGAAGCCTTGTTCGGTTTAGAAGTTCCGAGAAAAGTTTTTTAAAACCGTGCTTTTCAAAGGTTGTTACTTCGGTAGAGAGAAATGTTGCCTTCGAAAGGTCATCACACTTTCTCACGCCGGTTTTTTCCCCGTTTAAAGTGCATCCCAATCCCGTTGCAGCAGAAACCATCTCACCCAACGCAGGGGCATAGATAACGCCAACTTCAGGGCTTTTTTTCACCAGAACACCTATCAGAGTGGTGTAAAATGGAATTCCATGAATGAAGGATTGAGTTCCATCAATGGGGTCCAAAATCCAAACCACATCGCTATCGGTGTTCTCTTCCCCAAACTCCTCACCAATTATACCGTGTTCGGGATATCGCTCATTGATGCGATCGCGAATAATTTTCTCAGCCTGACGGTCAGCATTTGTAACGGGTGAGTCATCCTCTTTGAACTCAAGCTGAAATGATTTTTTGAAAAGTTGAAGTGTGGAATCGCCACCTGCTTTGGCAAATTCTTCTGCAGATTTACGTAATTCCTCTAGAGTTTGAGACATAAAAAATACCTTTTATTTTGAACATAGCCTCTGTTCGATTTATCCTAAAAGATACCTATTTATGAATCCATTCTCTCTTGTGTTTTTAAAAGAGGTGGCAACCTTACTTGAAATCAGTTCTTCAATTAGTTTCCAAATTGGATTTGAAGTTTTCGGGGAGAAGTAACCTCCAAAGTAGCCTTGTCAGTTTCAAGCATATCTATCTTGAAGTTTCCTTCACTATCTGTGAGAATCAAGGAACCCCCAAAATGGCCATCATTACGAGTCCAGTTAAATTCAACTTCACCTGTCTCACCCGGCTCTACTATCAGATCCCAAACTATCCTGCTGTTCAATGAGTTTCTAAAATCACTGCGCAGCTCTCTGCCGTCATTTTCAAACCACGCGTGCAGAACACCTTCAGGCGGTGCCGGCGGTGATTCCAAATCAATACCGGAATCGTAAGAGTCTGTGGCTCCGGGTTTTTGACCAAAAGCCAGTTCCACATTAGATCCGTCTGAAAGCTCCATGTCAAATCGGTAGTTATTGCTTTGCACTTCAAAATTGGCCGTTAAAGCGATATCACTTTCAAGTTCAACTGTAAGTGGATTATCATTTGATTCAATATCACCGGTCCATCCCGAAAACTGCCAGCCTTCATTAGCTACTGCCAGAAATTCAGCGTTAGCTCCTACCTGGTCACCACCGCTTGACAACACATTCCCGGCCGTTGAAGGACTTACCGTAATGGATATATTCACGCGATCCGTTGGGCCCGATACGTCTCCACATCCTGCAATTAGAAGAAAGAGTGACGTTATGAGTAATACTGTTTTTTTCATTTTCATCTACTTAATAAGAGTCATTTTACGAATGTCTACGACATCACCGGCCTGGAATCGTATAAAATAGAGACCGGATGAAAGGTTGGATCCGTCAAAATCTACCCTGTGTTGGCCTGAAAGTTGAGTTTCGTTTGCAAGAAGCTGAATTCTACGTCCAATCACATCATAAACCTCAATCATTACATGGGTCTGCTCCCGTAACTGATACTGTATAGTAGTGGTTGGATTGAACGGGTTGGGATAGTTTGGCAAGAGCTCGTTCTCAGTAACAACCTCATCAGCATAAATCATCTCGATTTCAATCCTATCGTACTCCTGGTCCAGCATTTCTGAACTTCCGGGCTTAATGTCAATTGTTCTGCTTTCACCCTGTTTTTCTGCATGGAGTCTGTAAGCGTAGCCAGAGCTTTCATCCAAACCTTCCAGGCTAATTCTTATTGGGTACTCATCAGCTGTAATCTGAAGGGTTGAAGGTTCATTATTAATCAACCTGCTTCTATTGTTTACTCTTACATCAAGTTTCGGATCTGGAGATCGAGGCGGCAACAGGTATTTCAGCTGCTCGCTTTCCGACAGATAAATTTGGCTGGCGATCAACTCAGTACTAAAATCACCGGATTGAAATTTAATCCTGGCTAAATCACTCTCAAATCCATCAGATTCGAAATTCTGTACTTGTGAATCTGCCAATTCAATGCCGGCTGTTGGAGGCTGATTCTGAATAGTTACCTTAACATGACCGCTATCCCGGGCAAACACCCAGTGGCCAAAGTTGGGAACTAACTCTCTTGTTGTCTGATAGTTTTCTCCTTTGTATAAATAGACCGGAGCTTCCGTTAAAATCTCTTCCGGATCTCTAACATCAGATAGAGATACAGGCAGACTCAAACTTCCAATCAAATTCCATCCGGCATTTAACTCAATGCGCAAACTGTCCAGTCCGGTACCGGAAGCCGGAAGTTTTTCATCATCAAATGTCCTGGTTTTCACCCAGTATCCTTTCCCGGGCTCGAAAGAAGTATTTAGATCATACCGATCACTAAAGCTATAGATAGTTGCCAGCTCCATGTCTGCAGTTCCCTGCTGCAATGGAATACTGATAAGCTGCCACTCAGTGGATGCTACAACTTCACTCTTCACAAAGTAAAGTGTATTTGATATATCACTCTCTTCTTCATTACGGTTTACTGCTGAGATTGCATAGACAGAAGTACCCTCAGGTGGGTTTTGATCGGTAAATGATCTGACCCCGGAGTTTGTCTCATTAATTACCGTGAGATTTCCGACTGAATCCCCTCTGTAAATGAAGAATCTATCAACATGTTCAGAAGAAGTTACGGACCAGTTTATTTCTGCACTGCCATCCACTGCCGTAACGGAGGTGAGAATCGGTGACAGTGGAATACCTATTTCAATTTCCTCGAATATAATCTCGGGCTGATCCCCAATGACAACTCCTTCCACCGTAACTGTGATCAGTACCGTTTCTGCTACGGCGTTTGTTACCGTTAGTGCAAATTCTCCAGGATCGCCTGTTGATTCCAATTCAGATAATTGAGCACTGCCGCTAACTGCTACAGAAATATCCTGAGTATTTATGCGGTCAACCGGCTCACCCAGGGAATCCACCAATGCAACACTTACAAAAGATTGATCCTCTCCATCCGCCAAGTGCGGAGATGTGGCTGTAACCACAGACTGTTCTGAATCTACAAGCTGAATTGGCTCTTCAAATACAATTTCTGGCTGATCTGAAAGCTGAATATCATCAACCGTTACCGTTACAGTTACTGTTTCAGCCGTACTGTTTGTAACCGTAAAACCGAACTGTCCGGGATCACCCAGATTATCAGGCTGCGTGAACGCTGCATCTCCGGTGATTTGAATATTTAATTCTGATGGAGCATATCGGTCAATCGGGTTTCCATCCGAATCCAGAAGTGTCACAGATACAAAGGATTGATCAACACCGTCAGCAAGGTGTGGAGTGGTTGTTTCAACCGAAGATTGATCAGCGTCTACCATCGGTGGCGCTGAAGTAGTTTCACCATAGCGGAGAAGTGTTCGTTGACGACCTACAGCCCATCCAAACTCCTCATTGGAAAATGAGAGATCATAAAGTTCATTGGTTGAGGTTGTTCCCGGATACTCTTTTTGCCATGTATCTCCGGCATCATTGGTAGCCAAAATAGTTGATGAATTCCCGACAATTCGGCCGGTTCTCTCACCGATAAATTCAATACTGTTCAGATTTACAGCCACCCCTGAATCAACAAGTTCCCAGGTTGAGCCATCAGGATTTGACTTAAATATTATGCCGTCCCAGCCAACTAAAAATATAGCCCCGGATTGACTGACATCGATAGCTGTTAACCGGGCCCCTTCAAGGTCAGGTGTCCAGCTATTTCCGCCATCATTTGTAACCAGCAGGCCGGGATCCCTTAGCTGAGAATTTGTCATCGCTACATAACCTGTCTGATCATCCAAAAACTTTATGTCTCTGATATTAATGTCTTCCGGTACATTCTGTGATGCCCAGCTCTCCCCTCCATCAGTTGTTTTATAGAGATCACTGCCGCCAATCCACCCGGTACTTTCATCGAGGAAATAGACAGTATTAAAAAATTGAAAGTTACCTGACTCATCAACCTGTCTCTCTATCCAGCTTTCACCGCCATCTTCTGTATATAAAACACCATTTGAGGGTCCTGCAGCCCATCCCAGTCTCTCATTAACAAAGAAGATTTCATTCACCGGTTGATCTTCTGAACGGTATTGATTGGTCCAGGTTTCACCGCCATCTGTTGTTTTGAAAATTGTATACTCATTTTCAAATACACCGTCACCAAACAGATTTCCGGCCAGCCAGCCTGTTGATTCATTGATAAATTGAATGGATGTAATATCACTGAACTCGCTAATTTGATCAAAAGCTACGGCGGTCCAATCACTTTCCGCAGTCAGAAATTCTATTTCCGGCTGATCGCTAAGTTCAACACCACTTACACGTACTGTTAACCGCACCGTCTCAGCCACGCTGTTTTGTAGATATAGTCGGTAGTTTCCATCCGTGAACTGTTCCTCAACTGAACCGGCTAAAACAGCATTTCCGGAATTGAACTGAAAATCATCCGTTGTCAGCCCTGTAATTGGATCTCCATCTCCGTTTACAATTACCAGATCTACCCGGGATTGATCTGAGCCATCAGCCCAGTGTGGAGTGGTTGCCGAAACTTCAGATAAAACAGGATCAGGCATTAAATCCTCAGCTGTTATCTCTCTGAAGGAGTGCAAACCCGTATTATCACTTCCTATATAAACATTACCATTGATAACCGTTGGTGAAGAGTGCACATTACCAATTCCGTCATATCTGAAAAGCTCTGAACCGTCGGTAATATCCACAGCTACAAGCATTCTGGCTGAACCGTTATTACCGGTTGTACCAATGTAAAGATAGCCATTGGCTATAGTTGGGGAAACTGTGCTAAAAGAGATGGAACCAAAATCAGGCTCAATATTCGTTGACCATATCTCCTGCCCGGTTTCATAATTTAGGGCAAAAAGTTCAGCTTCACCCGATCCAACATAGAGTACATCATCAACAACTGCCGGAGATGTTGCTCTGTTACCTGCAACAGTCCTGCTCCATCTCACCTCACCTGTATGCTTGTCAAATGCATAGAACTCTACATCACCGAATGCCGCTGTACTTGCATAGACAAAATCACCATATACAACAGGTGTACTCACAAAAGAGCCGGCTCCTTCGTAAGACCAGATCACCCTGTCCTCCACCGACAAATCATCGGAGGAGATATCCAGTGCATACAGGGAGTTGTCGTTACTCCCTACGTATAGAATTTCTTCTGAAACAGCCGGTGAAGAAAATATACTCGCTCCGGTTGGGAAGCTAAACAGACTGCTTCCACTGTCAATGTCAATGGCATAAACTTGGCCATTTTCTTCATCAAATACACCGAAGTAGGCAATACCATTTATAACTGTAGGTGAGGATCGAATAGCTCCTTGAGTTGTAAACCTCCATAACTCATCTCCGCTATCAATATCGATCCCAAACAGAATTCCATCATCATTACCGATGATCAATTTGTTATCTACAAGTGCAGGTGATGAGCGAACACTGTTTTGAGTCTCAAATTCCCATATTACTTCTCCCGTACTTTCAGAGATGGCATACACGCTGTTATCATTACTTCCAAAGTAGACAACTCCATCTGCTACAACCGGAGATGAACGCATCCATGCACTAATATCCACTAACCAGTTTTCGCGAACTTGATCCGTTTGCGGACCGGAAAGAAATTCCGCAGCCGAGTTGTTGTCAGACCCAAAATTGTATTGTGTCCACCCAGGTTGAACGGTTACATTCTCTACAGGTAAATCCGCTATGGTAACCTCATAGTCTCCGGGCTCATTGATTTGATAGTTGAATATCAGGACCTCCTGTGAATTTTCGTCTAATACACCGGACTTTCTACTCACTACTTCACCATTAACATAAAGTGGAGTACTGTATTCTCCTGTACTCTCTCCAATATTTTCAACAACTGCTCTCACAGTTATTGTGTTACCTGAGATGATTTCAGCAGACAATACATTTAAATCGCTATAAGTAAATACAGCATCAGATGGTGTTGAGTCGTCGACTTCCGTTGTAAAACTGAATGAATCGGAAAAATCACCTTCACCTAATTCATTCACTCCTCTAACTCTCCAGAAGTAAACGGTTTCAAATTCCAAATTTTCAACCTGAAGTTGTGTATCAGTCACACTTTCAACCAGATCTACTGTTTCAAATAACGGATCAGTGCTCAGTTCAACCTCATAACTCTCCGAATAAATTGATGACGCCCAACTTAGAATAGTGTTTACAGATACATCAATTTGTTGATCCGATGGTTCAATCAGATCCGGTGCAGCTGCTATTCCGGGAACAGTTTCAAATGTCCAAGTCTCCGACCACGGCCCTGCTCCTTCTGTATTAACAGCCCGGGCTCTCCAATAGTAATCCGTTTTTAAATCAAGTTCTTGTTCAAGCAGGTATGATGTATCAGAGATCGATTGCTGACTTGCAACCGGTTGAGTGAGTTCTGCATCAGAGTAAATCTCCAACTCATACTCAACTGCGTCTGTTATCTCTTCCCATGTAAATTCTGGTGTTGTCGGCACACTTGATTCAAGATTTTCAGGACTCACAAGTGTAACCTGAGCCGGCAGCACTGAGTCAACAAAATTTACCGTACCTGATCGCCGGGTTGCCGTCGGGGTATCCGGTCCGGGTTCATTAAACTGTACTCTTGATGGATTTACTATACCTGAAGTACCAAAATCTACTGTATTCTGCACACTAAAGTTGATACGTAACAGCTCACCTTCTCCCTCCAATGGAACAGTTCCGGCAACGGCAATCTTCAATACACCCTGCTCTTCATAACTGGAAAGACTCAGCTCCTCAGATATTGTGCCGTTTTGCTCAATTGCTTCAAAGTTTAAGAGGCTTTCATCAAAATCCAGATCCACTTCATAAGCAATAATACCAAGCCCGGTGAGATCCGTCGTTGTAATCGGCAGAGAAAATATCTCATAATCACCAACATTGACGTCAGGAATTTCAACTGTAACATCATTTACAGTTAACTGGACAGGATCGGACTCAAAACCATCACTGTCTGTTGCTATAATGTTTGTCGTACCCCTGGCCAGTGCTTCAAGTTCACCTGTATTTTCATCAATCACAGCTACAGATTCATCATCGGATCGCCACACATATGGTGCAGTTCCACCTGAATCAACCGTGTATGTCTGCCCCTCACCAATTGTCAATTCATCTTCAGGCTGATTTACTACAATTTCAGGCGCACCTTCAATTGTTACCGTACCTGAATAAGTATCTGCTTCGTAATCTTCATTAAAGAGAACATTTTGCGGAATGAATGATGCCGTACCGGTCGCATCTCTGTTAACACTGAATACTATGTTGAAAAGTGCTCCTTCCCCTTCGTATGGAACGGCATCGGCAAACGCCACACTCATCTGGCTGCCATCCTCAAAAACTGTCGGTGCCTGTCTGCCCTCCAATATTGTACCCGCTGTAGAGATTGAGAGGATTTCAAGTTTAGAGGAAGTAAAACTGAGATCAAACTGACCGGATGTTATATTGAGCCCAGTCAAATCAGAAACCATCACCTGTACTGAATCAGTCAATGTCTGGGTTACCGTACGATCGGAAACACCCAAAGTAAGTTCCTGAAGTGATGCAGGCTCAACCCTAAAAAAGTCTGTAGAGTCGGCCAGACCTGCTGCATCTTCAACAAATATTTTTACAGTTCCGGGAGTAATACCCTCCACGAGGCCTTCAGAAGTTACTGTCGCTATTTCGGTATCTGACGAACTCCAGTTAACCGGTTCTGTTACGTTACCCTCTACAGAAAATTGGAACGTTTGCCCCTCTATAAGTGCACTTGAAGGTTTTTTGGGAGTCAGTTCAATCCCTCTCACAGAAACCGTACCCGATTCAGACTCGAGCTGAGGTTCTCCCTCGTTAAACCTTGCATCCGTTATGTTAATTACTGCTTCCTCAAACTTAACTGCGTTTTCACGAACCTGAACTGTCAGATTAAGAATTGTACCTGATCCAGTTACCGGTTGCGTAGAAGCAAATGCAAAATTACCCGATGTTGAGTTAAACGAACTGTTAATCCCATCAAGCAATGTTCCTGCTGTAGATATACTTTGAAAAGTGATCAGATCTGAGGATGTCGTAAATTTCCACTCGCCTGAAAAAATATTATCATCTTCAGTTATCTCACTTACAGATATCGGTATCGTAACCTCATCACCGGCATCTACAATTTCATTCGGTATGGAAATTGTGATTGTCTGGGAAACTGCATTTCCGTAGAAAAAACCACAGAAAAGCAGCAGAAACCCTAAAAACTTAATGTAATTCAGTTTTTCCATTGAAAAGCCTATAGAAGGTTTCATTGATTATTTGATCAGGGTCATTCTTTTCACGTCAGTAAACTGCCTGCCATCAGGGCTGGTGACCTCTATTCTGTAGAAATAAATTCCGCTGGAAACATTAAGCGCATTCCACTCCAACTGGTACGTTCCGGCTGTCTGTACCTGATTATTAACCAGTACGGCTACCTCCTGTCCGATCGAGTTGAATACCTTCACAGATACTTGTCCTTCAACCGGAATTTGGTACTGAATATTTGTAGACGGGTTGAATGGATTCGGATAGTTTTGCTTCAATGTAAACGAGTCCGGCAATAACCTCTCTGTTTGATCCGAAAGATCCTGCTCTGCGCTCTCTGTTACATCCACTTCATTAATGACAAGATTTGAAATTTGAATGTCTCTCAATTCAATCTGTTCATCCCCTTTCTTGTTAAACCGAAGATGTATCAGATCCCCCGCTTCAGTCATTGGTTCCATACCTGCGAGCGCAAACTTAAGGTTACCTCGATCAATATTATCTATTGAGTTCCAGTTTGCTGTGTCAGAGGTTTTAATAATCTCAACATTCGATACACTCGATTCCGGATAGTTAAGTTCTATCTCACCGGCATAAACACTCAGATTCCCTTTAGATTTAATAATAAGATCGAAGTATGAATCAGCAACGATCGTTTCTATATCGTAAATCTGATCAGCTTCAAGCTCAGGAATTTTACCTGCACCGGGAAACCCTGAGATCAAGCCAACAACATACTGGAGAACATAGGATGCGTCCAGCGCACTTACTGAACCATCACCTGATACGTCTGCTGCTGCTATTTGTGAAGGTTCCAAAGTAATGAGTTCAACCACATACTGAAGGATCAGTGATCCGTCAAAAGCTGAAATAGATCCATCTTCACTGACATCACCCAGAAGCACACCGGTTCGATCGGTCAAAAATGGACGATAAATAACTTCGTTTGAACCGCTGATTTCTATGCGATCCCCCTGGCCATCTAAATTCAGATCAGGCCCTTGGTCTACAAATGGCCCCGTTAGGTCTCCCCAGTAATTATCTATGGCAGTCACATCCCTGCGTACATATAAACCGGCATCATCATTATCATATATATTATTCAGATGAATATTCGGATCATCCGAATCTGTATTTACGTAAATACCATAACGGTTAGAATGTATATCCGAATTACGTATGGTTGGTTTGGCATCACTAAACGTGTATACACCGTAATCTGAATTCGATGTAAAACTCGAATCAATTACGGCCTCCGTATTTCTCATATAGAGATTGTAGCGGCCGTACCGAACTATGGCGTGCTTTAACAGAGAATTGTTCGAGCCCGAATTTCGAAATTCCAGGGAGTGCCAGTCCCGACGATCAGGCAGAGTTGCATTGTCGTCTTTATTTGTATCTCCGGCAAAGGAATCATCCTTGATAGAGGTAAATACGATTTTGTCATCTACTTCACCCACAGCGTTAAACTGTCCCTGAATCAAAAAGGAGTCGTTGGATGAGTTGTGACCCATTTTGAATACTGTACCCGGAGCTACATCAACACTGTTCGATGAGTTGATATACGTTGTACTTACAATCGGTATATATACGCCATTTTGATAGGATTCGGGCCAGGTGTATCCAAGTTTACCGTCAAGGCTAATGCTGCTTGTTGAGTAGAGTGCTATCGCATCTTGATAGAGGTGCTCTCCTATCACATTTCCTTCAAACAGTGTTCCATTTTCGTTAGCACTGTCTTCTCGTGACAGTTCTCCCATTAATCCGATTGGAAACGCGTTGTTGTCGAATGTGTTATCCGTGATAATTGCCCTGGTAACAATAGCCCCGGTTCCGGAAGTATGTCCGGTTACCGTGTTGCCGGAAATTGTCAATGATGTATCCGTATCAACGGAGACCAGACGTGTATAGATACCGTTGCTGGCATTGTTTTCAATGGTATTACCCTGAATTGTTGATGGTAACGGTGACTCATCCATTTGAATACCGATGGAGTTTCCGCTGATGGTACTGTTGGATACCTCCGTAAATGCCGCTCCGTCTCCGATGCTTCGCGCATAGAGTCCTGCATAGCTCGTATTTGTACCACCGTTACCGGTAA
>LFIK01000408.1_pt1 | contig 32212 bp, 26 predicted proteins | sample 643401 | NCBI WGS metagenome assembly LFIK01 (sample SAMN03777447, study PRJNA286221) | soda lake metagenome | biome: soda lake; feature: Kulunda steppe; material: water; isolation source: sample T5-Br brine of Lake Tanatar-5 | place: Russia: Kulunda steppe | collected 2010-07
GCACGGCGCGCCCACCCACCCACCCTTGCGCGCCGCACGACGGGCGCGCGGGGCGCGCTTCAGGTCACCGCGGCGCGGCGCTGGTGGTCGGGGTGTTTCCAGGCCTCGGTCGCCATGACCTCGGCCAGCGCGGCGATGGCGGCGTCGATCTCGGCCTCGCCGATATAGAGCGGGGCGATCCCGAAGCGCAGGATGTCGGGGGCGCGGAAGTCGCCGATCACCCCGCGCGCGATCAGCGCCTGGATGATCGCGTAGCCCTGCGGGTGGCGGAAGCTGACCTGGCTGCCGCGCAGCGCCGGGTCGCGCGGCGAGGCGAGTTGCAGCTGCGGGCAGGCGCGCGCGACCCCGGCGATGAAACGCTGTTGCAGGTCCAGCGAGCGGGCGCGCAGGTCGTTCATGTCCACGCCCTCCCAGACATCGAGCGCGGCGTCGAGCGCGGCGAGTTGCAGGACGGGCGGCGTGCCCACGCGCATCCGGGCAACGCCCGGAGCGGCGCGGTAGTGCTGCTCGAACGCGAAGGGCGCCTCGTGGCCCAGCCACCCCGACAGCGCCGGGTGCGCGTCCTGTGCGTGGCGGGGGGCGACGTAGATGAAGGCCGGTCCGCCGGGTCCCGAATTGAGGTATTTGTAGGTACAGCCAACCGCGAAATCCGCCCCGCCCGCTGCCACATCCACCGGCAGCGCGCCGGCCGAATGCGCCAGATCCCAGACCGCCAGCGCACCGGCTTCGTGGGCGCGCGCGGTCAGGCGGGGCATGTCGTGGCGACGGCCCGTGCGGTAGTCGACCTCGGTCAGCATGAGCGCGGCGGTGCGGTCGTCGATGGCGTCCGGGACGTCCTCGGGCGCCACCACGCGCAGGGTGTAGTCCGCGCCCAGCGTGCGGCACAGCCCCTCGGCCATATACAGGTCCGAGGGGAAGTTGCCGCTGTCCGACACGATCACGCGGCGGTCGGGACGCAGCTGCAGCGCGGCGGCGAGCGCCTGGTAGACCTTGATCGACAGCGTGTCGCCCAGCACCACGTGTCCGGGCTCGGCCCCGATCAGCCGCCCGATCCGGTCGCCGATGCGCGCGGGTGCCTCCATCCAGCCGGCGCGGTTCCAGCCGGTGATCAGCATCGCGCCCCATTCGTCGGTGACGGTGGACGCGAGCCGCTCGGCCACGCCGCGCGGCAGTGGGCCCAGCGAGTTGCCGTCGAGATACACGACCCCCTCGGGGATCTGGAACAGCGCGCGCGTGGCGGCGAAATCGGTGGTCATGGCAAGCTCCTGCGCCGGGGTTGCGGTGGTGTTGGTCGAGTGGCCCCGGCTGTCAAGCCCGCACCGGACGCGCAACCTTCCACACCGCGGCGGCGGCGGCGGCGATCCCCGCGCCAGCGGCCCCGGCGACAAGTGCATCCTGCCCGGTGTTGGCGACCACCACCCCCACCAGCGCCCAGATCAGCGTCAGCCCGTATTCCGGCGCGCGGCCCAGCTTCAGCTGCACCGCCAGCCCCAGCACCACCGCCACGCCCAGCGCGATCAGCGCCGCCACGCGTGGCGAGGTCATGCCGTATCCCCCCAGCATCAGCCCGATCGAGACGCAGGACGCCGCCGTCAGCCAGCCCGCATAGATGCCCAGCGGTGCGGTGCCGATCCAGCGCGCCAGCCCGTCGCCGCGCGGCGCGCGCATGAGCGCCAGCACTGCGCCTGCCAGCATCGCCCAGATCATCACCGTCGCCCAGACCGCGCTCGCGTTGGCCACCGCAATCCACCCCGCGCCGACCACCAGCGAGCCGATCAGCGGCCAGCGCGCCGCGTCCCAGCCAGCATCTTCGCGCCGCGCGACAAGCCCCACCGTGCCATGCGCGAGAAGCCACAGATAGATCAGTCCCCAGATCCCGAAGGCGTAGCCCGCCGGCTGCACCGGAGGGTTGCGCTGCGGCTCGGGGAACAGCTCGGGGTCGAAACCGCTGAACCCGTCGGTGAAGGCGGGCGAGACCACGAAGGCCAGCGTTGCCAGCAGCACGGCAGCGGCGCGAAGGGCGGGCGGGGTCAGGAAAGCCTGGGTCATCATCATCCTTGATCGCTCGGAGTGGGGCGCCTGCGGGGGTGAATTGCCCCGCCCGCGCCCGCGCGCGGGTGGGGCCAAGAGGGGGCGCAGCCCCCTCATCCCCAGACATGGACTTGCGCGCGGCACGCGCGCTCCGCAAGGTCACGCCGGCTCACGCTTGCGCAGCGAGCGCTTGGGCGAGATCGCCGTAACCGGTGAACCGGCGCTCATAGGCGAGCCCCAGTCGGGCCGCGGCCTCGCGTGCGCGGGCGTCGAGTGCCGGGTCGTCGGTCTGCGCCAGATAGATCAGCCGGTCGTAATTGCCGAACATCATGGCGATCAGCTCGGGGTGGCGGTCGAAGCCCATCGGTTGCCAGACAAAGGCGTCGAACTGCCGGACCAGAAAGTCGGTCAGGTAGAAGGCGCGCATCTCGTCCTCGGCGCGGCCGGCGAAGGCCTCGAGTCCGTCGAAGAACGCGTAGCAATGGGGGCCTGCGACCATCTCGACCCCCAGCGCGGCGCAGCGCGCCTGCAGCAGGCCCCCGGTGCCGCAATCGGCATACACCACGAAGACGCGCTCGTAGCGGTCGCGGAAGCGGTGAACCGCGGCCTCGACCGCGTCGGGGATGCGCTCGGGGTGCAGGTGCAGATCGGCCGGGAGGCAGTGCAGGTCCATGTGGTCCCAGCCATTCGCGGCCCTGAGCGCCAGGATCTCGCGCGCGAGCGCTCCGCAGGCCAGGAGCAGCACCCGCCCGCCCCCGCGCGCGTCGAGCCCCTCGCGGGTCAGCGTGGCGTCATCGGGGGGCGTAACGCTCATCCCTCGCGCTCGGCGCGTTTCGCCGCCTCCCACAGCGCGTCCATCTCGGCCAGGTCGCTGTCTTCGGGGCGGCGACCGTCGCGGGCGAGCGCGGCCTCGATGAAGCGGAAGCGGCGGGTGAACTTGGCGTTGGCGCCCCGCAGCGCGGCCTCGGGGTCCACATCCAGATGCCGGGCGAGGTTCGCCATCGCGAACAGGAGGTCGCCGAACTCCTCGGCCACCTTGTCGGGCGCCAGCGTGTCGCGCGCCTCGGCCAGCTCGCGCGTTTCCTCGGTGATCTTGTCGAGCACCTGCGCCGCCTCGGGCCAGTCGAAGCCCACCCGCGCGGCGCGGCGCTGGAGCTTCACCGCGCGCATCAGCGCGGGCAGCGCCAGCGCGACATCGTCGAGCACCCCGCCCTCACCGCGCCGGGCGCGCTCGGCGGCCTTCAGCGCCTCCCAGTCGCGGGTCTGCTGCGCGGCGGATTTCTCGCGGCTCTCGGCGCCGAAAACATGGGGGTGGCGCGCGACCATCTTGTCGCCGACCCCGCGCGCGACCGCGTCGAAGCCGAAATGGCCAGCCTCTTCGGCCATCTGCGCGTGATAGACCACCTGCAGCAGCAGATCGCCCAGCTCGCCGCGCAGGCCGTCCCAGTCGGCGCGGGCGATGGCGTCGGCGACCTCGTGTGCTTCCTCGATCGTGTAGGGCGCGATCGAGGCGAAATCCTGCTCGATGTCCCACGGGCAACCGGTCGCGGGATCGCGCAGCGCGCGCATGATGGCGCGAAGGCGCGCGACGGGGTCGTCGCTGTCGAGGGCGGCGTCGGGGGCGGCGTTGGCGGCGGCGTTGGCGGCGGGGCCATCATGCATTGCGTTTCCCATCGTCTCGCGGCACCTGTTGGGGATATCGTTCATCCCCGCGCCGGAGTCCACCATGCCCGTGATCAACCGCATCGCCGAATTCGCCCCGGAAATGGCGGCATGGCGGCAGCACCTGCACCGCCACCCCGAACTGGGCTTCGACTGCCACGCCACCGCGCGCTTCGTGGTCGAGCGGCTGCTCAGCTTCGGCGTGGACGCAGTGCATGAAGGCATCGCGACCTCCGGCGTGGTGGCGCTGATCGACGGGCAGGGGCCGGGGCCCACGATCGGGTTGCGCGCCGACATGGACGCGCTGCCCATCGCCGAGGCGACGGGGGCCGAGTATGCCTCGGCCGTGCCGGGAGCGATGCACGCCTGCGGGCATGACGGGCACACCGCCATGCTGCTGGGTGCGGCGCGGCATCTGGCCGAGACGCGCAACTTCGCCGGGCGCGTGGCGCTGATCTTCCAGCCCGCCGAAGAGGCCGGCGGCGGCGCCGGCGTGATGTGCGAGGATGGCGTGCTGGAGCGCTTCGACATCGCCGAGGTCTACGCGCTTCACACCCGGCCGGGCGCGCCCGCTGGGCGGTTTCTGGGTTGCGCGGGGCCAGTGCTGGCGGCGGTGGACACGCTCACCGTGCGGTTGCGCGGGCGCGGCGGGCACGGCGCCCACCCCGAGGATTGCGCCGATCCGGTGACCGCGCTGGTGGCGATGGTGAGCGCGTTGCAGACCATCGCCAGCCGCAACCGCAAGGGCACCGACGCGCTGATCCTGTCGGTGACGCAGATCGAATCGGGGGCCGACGGGGCCGACAACGTGATCCCCGAAACCGGCTGGTTTCGCGCCACGATTCGCACCTATGACCCTGCCGTGCAGGACATGGTCGAGGCGCGCGCGCGCGACATCGTCAACGGCGTCGCCGCCGCGATGGGGGTGGAGGCGCATATCGAGTATGAACGCGGCTACCCGGCCACGGTGAACGACGCCGAAAAGGCGGCACTGGCGATGGACGTGGCGCGTGACGTGAGCGGCGACGCGGCCGACTGCGAGCCCAGCATGGGGGCGGAGGATTTCGCCTACATGCTCGAACGCCGTCCCGGCGCGTATCTGTTTCTGGGCCAGGGCGACGGCCCGCCGGTGCACCACCCCGGCTTCGATTTCAACGATGCGGTGGCGCCGCTGGGGGCCAGCTGGTTCGTGCGCATGGTCGAGACACGCCAGCCGCGCAACGCAAGCTGACCGCGCCGGCGCGCCTTGCGCCCCGCCGCGCCGGGGCACTCCCGCCCACCCACCCCGTGCCCCGTCCCGGCGGGGCGCAAGGCGCGCGGGTCACTCCCGCGGTTTCGTGCGGGCGAGGGGGACGCCGTAAAGCTCGAGGCGGTGGCCCTTCAGGCGGTAGCCCAGCCGGGCGGCGATGCGCTCCTGCAGGGCCTCGATCTCGGGGTCGCAGAACTCGATCACCTCGCCGCTGTGAATGTCGATGAGGTGGTCGTGATGCGCGCGCTGGCTGTCCTCGAACCGCGCGCGCCCATCCCCGAATTCGCGCTTCTCGAGCAGCCCGGCTTCCTCGAGCAGCTTGACCGTGCGGTAGACCGTGGCGATGGAGATGCGCGGATCGAGCGCCGCGGCGCGGCTGTGAAGTTCCTCGACATCGGGATGATCTTCGGCTTCGGAGATCACCTGCGCGATGGTGCGGCGCTGGTCGGTGAGGCGCAGGCCCTGCGCCTCGATCCGCGCGATGAGAGAGTGTTGCACGCCGGTCCTGCTCCGCTTCGCCCCCGCCTCGCCGGACTGTATCGCGGCCTCGGGGGCGGGGCAATCCGGGCTCAGAGGGTCAGCGGAACGCCCAGCGCGACGAGCCCGGCGAAGGGGCGCAGCGCGATCATCCCCAGCCGGAACAGCACGCCGCCCGCGAGTCGCCCGAGCGTGTGCTCCTCGGCGATGATCGGGCCGGCAGCGGCGAGGGCCAGCGCGGCCAGCACCAGCGCGCCGAAGGGCGCGGCGAGCGCGACCCCGGCCACAGGCAGGATCAGCGCCAGCGGCGTGGCAAGCCGGAACGGCACGCGCCCGCTGGCCACCGGTCCGGAGGTGTCGGTGGCGCGGAGCTTTTCGAGCCGCAGGAGGTCGCGCAGCAGCGCCGTGCCCGATCCGGTCATCCCGAAGGCCAGCCAGACCGCGGCGAGCGGCGCCAGTGCGGGGGCGATGTCGGTGCCGGGGGCCAGCCCCAGCAGCGCGAGGAACACCGCGAGGTTCCACGCCCAGCCGGGCGCGGCGAGCGCGTCTGCCCAGTCCTGCGCGGTGGCGGGGCGGTCGCGCAGGTGTTCGGCGGGCGTGTCCAGCGCGTCGAGCCGCGCGCGCAGGGTCGCGGTCGCGCCGACCGAGAACACGCGCCCCGCCGCCTGCCAGATCGGCAGGTCACGCGCGGACGCGCCGAGATAGGCGAAGCCCCGGGCGCCGAAGCGCTCGGCCAGCGCGTCGGCGCGGGCGTCGGGGTCGGGGGGCAGGGCCAGCACCTCGTCGATCAGCCCGAAATGGGCGGCGAGCGCTTCGGCGAGCGGGGTGTCGGAAGGCTCCGCGAGCAGGATCACCGCGTTGCGCTGGCGTCGCCAGCGTTTGAGCAGCGCGAGCGCCTCGGGGCGCAGTGGGAGGTGCGCCGCGTCCGGGGGCGCGCGCCTGGCGAGCTCGGCGCGCAGGCGCGACCGCCCGCCCAGCAGCAGCGCACCGCCCAGCCGCAGCGGCAGGGTGCTGTCGCGGGCGACGGCGGCCCAGAACGCCTCGTGCGCGGCGGGGGTGCGGATCAGCGCGTCGTCAAGCGCGACGAGAAGGGGCAGGCGGGGTTTGGGCATCGGGGGCGGTCCGTGCTGCGGGTCGCGCGGAGCCTATCGGAGCCTCCGCCCGGGTGCATCCCGATTCCCACTTCGCGGGGCTATCCGGCGGCGGTGAGCTGGTCCCAGCAGGCCAGCGCCTTGCCGGCATACATCACCGCCGGGCCGCCGCCCATCTGGATGCACATCGCCAGCACGTCGCCGAGTTCGTCGCGCGTGGCGCCGGCCTTCATCAGCGCCTCGACATGGAAGGCGATGCAGGGTTCGCAGCGGATCGCCACGGCGATGCCGAGGGCGACGAATTCCTTTTCCTTCACACCCAGCGTGCCGCCGTCCTTGACCCCGCGCGAGAGCGCGCCGAAGCCCTTCATGGCGTCGGGGATGGTGCGGGCGAGGGTGCGGCTCTGGTCGCGGGTGTCGGCGATGAAGGCAGCGTAGTCCATACGTAGTCTCCGTTGCGAATGTGTGCGCACGGGTAGCGCGGCGCATCTGGCGCGGCGTTGATCTGGGTCAAGCAGGGGTGATCCAGCGGTGATGCGCCGCTGGCGCGGCGCATCAGGACTGTTCGGGCGCGACGCCTCGCGCGGGCCGCGCGCTCAGCCCCGGTCGCGGGCGCGCGGGCGCTCGGCGCGGCCGGTGTGGCGGTGAAGGAGGTTGGCGGCGACGCTGACGGCGATGGCCTGCGGGTGCTTGCCAAGCTGCGGGTCGCCGATCGGACACCTGATGCGTGCGATCTGCGCGTCGGTGTGGCCCAGCGCGCGCAGGCGGCTGCGGAAGCGCGCCCATTTGCTGGCCGACCCGATCAGCCCCGCCGCGCCGAAGCCGTGCTGCAGCAGGCGGTGGCAGAGTTCCAGGTCCAGCGCGTGGCTGTAGGTGAGGATCAGGTGTTCGGCCTGCGGCGGCGCGTGGGGGACCAGCGCGGCGGGGTCGGCAGCGGGCAGGGGGGTGACGCCCGACGGGATGTCGGCCGGGAAGCGCCCGGGTGCGGTGTCGATCCAGGTGAGGGCGAAATCGGGCAGGGGCGCCAGCGTGTTGGCGATGGCGCGGCCGACATGGCCCGCGCCCCACAGCCACAGCGGCTGCGCGGGTGCGGAGACGGGTTCGGCCAGCCAGCCGCCCGCCCAGATCACCTGCGCCGCGCCCTGACCGCGCGCGGCGCGCAGGGCGCGGGCGATGGCGAGCGGCGGCGTGGCGTCGCCGTCGATGCGGCGGGCGTGGAGGCCGGTGTCGGGGATGGTGGCGAGCGTCGCCGCGTCGATGACTTCGTGGACCAGCGTCACTGCGCCACCGCAGCATTGGCCGAGCGCGGGGCCGAGCGGCACGCGCAGTGCGCGGCTGCGGGGGCCACCGGCCAGCATCGCGCGCGCTTGTGCGGCGGCGTCGAACTCGAGCGCGCCGCCGCCGATGGTGCCGGACTGGCCACCCGCCCAGACCAGCATCGCGGCGCCGGCCTCGCGCGGGGAGGATCCCTTGTGCGCGGCGATCACCACGCGCGCCACGGCGCCGTGCGCGTCCACCGCCGCCGCGAGCGCCGCGCGGTCGAGGGTCATGGCGCGCCTCGCTGGCGGGCGACGGCGGCGAGGATCCGTTCGGGCGTGGCGGGGGCGTCGAGCGCAGGGTAGCGTGATCCGTCGCCGCAGGCTGCGACCGCGTCCGACAGCGCCAGCAGCGCCGAGATCCCGTGCATCAGCGGTGGCTCGCCCACGGCCTTGGACTTGCCGATGGTGGCCTCGGGGTTGGGCTGGTTCCAGAGTGCGACGTTGAACACCGCCGGACGGTCCGACGCGGCGGGGATCTTGTAGGTCGAGGGCGCGTGCGTGCGCAGCCGGCCGCGGTCGTCCCAGACGAGCTCCTCCATCGTCAGCCAGCCCGCGCCCTGGACGTAGCCGCCCTCGATCTGGCCGATGTCGAGCGCGGGGTTCAGCGAGGTGCCGGTGTCGTGCAGGATGTCGGCGCGCAGGATGCGGTTCTCGCCCGTCAGCGTGTCGATCACCACCTCGGAGCAGGCCGCGCCATAGGCGAAGTAGTAGAACGGCCGCCCGTGGCCGCGCAGCCGGTCCCAGCTGAGCTTGGGCGTGCGATAGTAGCCGGTGGCCGACAGGCTGATGCGCGACAGGTAGGCGCGGGACACGACCTCCTCGAAGCTGTAGCTTTCGGTGCCGACGGTGAAGCGCCCCCCCGCGCAGCGCACCGCGTCGGGGGTGCTCTGATGCGCCTCGGCCAGCATGGCGCGCAGGCGGTCCATGATGGTGTCGCAGGCCGCGCGCACCGCCATGCCGTTCAGATCCGCCCCGGACGATGCCGCCGTGGCCGAGGTGTTAGGCACCTTGCCGGTGTCGGTGGCGGTGATCCTGACGCGCGCGGGGTCCACCCCGAAGGCGTCGGCGGCGACCTGCGCGACCTTCTGGAACAGGCCCTGGCCCATCTCGGTGCCGCCGTGGTTCAGGTGGACCGAGCCGTCCTGATACACATGCACCAGCGCGCCCGCCTGGTTGAGATGCGTCAACGTGAACGAGATCCCGAACTTCACCGGGGTGAGCGCGATGCCGCGCTTGATCACCGGGTTGGCGGCGTTCCACTCGGCCACGCGCGCGCGGCGGGCGGCGTAGTCGCTCGACCGCGCCAGCGCGTCGGTCATGTCGTGGAGGATGAAATCCTCGACCTCCATCCCGTAGGGCGTGGTCTGCGGGGCGCTGTCGGCGCGCGCGGGGCTGTGCGGCCCACCGAAGCGCTGCGCGGTGCCGGGGCCGGTGCGCGCGGGGGCCGCCGCCGCGCGGTAGTAGTTGGCGCGGCGCACGTCCAGCGGGTCGCGACCCAGCGCGTGCGCGATGTGGTCCATCAGCCGCTCGACCCCCAGCATCCCCTGCGGGCCGCCGAAGCCGCGGAAGGCGGTGGCGCTTTGGGTGTTGGTGCGCAGCCGGTGGCTTTCGATCCGCACCGCGGGCAGGAAATAGGCGTTGTCGGCGTGCAGCATGGCGCGGTCGGCCACGGGCAGCGACAGGTCCTGCGCCCAGCCGCAGCGGGCGTATTGCGTGAAGGTCACGCCCCGGATGCGCCCGTCACCATCCACCCCGGCGCGATAGGCGATGCGGAAATCATGCCGCTTGCCGGTGATGATGAAATCGTCGTCGCGGTCGTAGCGCATCTTGCACGGCCGGCCCGTGGCGCGCGCGGCCACCGCACACGCAACGGCGAGCGCGTTGCCCTGGCTCTCCTTGCCGCCGAAGCCGCCGCCCATGCGCCGCACCTCCACCCGCACGGCGTGCATGGGCACGCCGAGCGCGTCGGCGACCTTGTGCTGGATTTCGGTCGGGTGCTGGCTGGAGGCGTGCACGACCATGTCGCCGCCTTCCTGCGGGAGCGCCAGCGCGGCCTGACCTTCGAGGTAGAAATGCTCCTGCCCGCCGATCTCGATCGCGCCCTCGATCACATGCGGCGCGGCGGCGATGGCGGTGTCGGGGTCGCCGCGGGTCCAGATGCGTGGGCCGTCCTCGAACCGCGCATCGGCGGCGAGCGCGTCGTCGATGCTCAGGATCGCGGGCAGGGGGGTGATGCGCGCGGTGGCGGCGCGCGCGGCGCGGCGCGCGGTGTGGTGGCTGTCGGCGACCACCAGAAACAGCGGCTGGCCGGCGTAGTGCACGGTGCCCTCGGCCAGCAGCGGCTCATCATGCACGCTGGGCGAGACGTCGTTGGCAAAGGGCAGATCTCCGGCGGTGAGCACCGCGACCACGCCCGGCGCGGCGCGCACCGCGTCAAGCTCCAGCGCGTCGATCCGGCCGTGGGCGTGCTCGGACAGGCCGAAGCACAGGTGCAGCGTGCCGGCAGGCGTGGGGATGTCGTCGACATAGCGCGCGGAGCCCGCGACATGCAGCGCGGCGGCGTCATGCGGCAGCGGCGTGTTCAGGCTGGCCGCGGGGGGCGTCGGTTTGTGCAGGTTCATGGCGCGACCTCCAGCACCGAGACGCGTGTGCCCTGATCCTCGAACCAGTAGCGGCGCAGCAGGTTGCGTGCGCTTTCCAGCCGGTAGCGGGCCGAGGCGCGCATGTCGTCAAGCGGCGTGAAATCCTGCGCGAAGGCCTGCGCCGCGGCGTCGATGCTGGCCTCGGACCAGGGCTGGCCCGTCAGCGCGGACTCGACCGAAGCGGCGCGCTTCGGAGTGCCCGCCATGCCGCCGAAGGCGATGCGGGCGGCGGTCACCATCCCGTCGGTCACGGTGATGTTGAAGCACCCGCACACCGCCGAGATGTCCTGATCGAAGCGCTTCGAGATCTTGTAGCAGCGCAGCCGGTCGCGCTGGCGGGGGACGCTCACGGCCTCGACGAACTCGCCCGGTGCAAGGTCCTGCTTGCCATACTCCAGGAAGAACGCCTCCAAGGGCAGCGCCCGGCGCGCATCGCCCCGGCGCAGGTGCAGCGTGGCACCCAGCGCGATCAGCGCAGGCGGGCTGTCGCCGATGGGCGAGCCGTTGGCGATGTTGCCCCCCACCGTGGCGGCGTTGCGCACCTGCTCGGACCCGTAGCGGCGGATCAGCTCGGCAAACGACGGGTGCAGCGGCGCGATGGCGCGGCGCAACGCGGCCAGCGTGGTGGTGGCGCCAATGCGGATCTCGGTGTCCGTGACGCTCACCCCGCGCAGATCGGCGATGCGCGACAGGAAGATCACCGGGTCCAGTGACGCCATGCCCTTGGTCACCCACAGCCCCACATCGGTGGCCCCGGCGATCAGCGTGGCGTCGGGGTGCGCGTCCAGAAGTGCTGCCAGCGCGTCGGCACTCTCGGGCATGTGCAGGTCGGTCGCCTGCGCCTCCAGCGTTGCCAGCGCGGCGCGGTCCTGCGCGACCCAGTCGGGCACCGGCGCGTCGGCAGCGGCCTCGGCGGCGCGCAGGATCGGCGCATAGCCCGTGCAGCGGCAGAGGTTCCCGGCAAGCTGGTCGTCGTGGTCCCGCGCACCGGCGGCATGCGCGGTCACCATCGACATCACGAAGCCCGGCGTGCAAAAGCCGCACTGGCTGCCGTGATGCTCCACCATCGCGCGCTGCACCGGGTGCGGCGCGGCGTCGGTGCCCACGCCTTCGACGGTGCGCAACGCGCGGCCGTGGATCTGCGGCAAAAACAGGATGCAGGCGTTGAGCGCCTGCGGCGTGCCGTCCGGCCCGGTCACCATCACGGTGCAGGCACCGCAATCGCCCTCGTTGCAGCCCTCCTTGGTGCCGGTCAGGCCGCGCGCCTCGCGCAGCCAGTCGAGCACGGTTTGCGTGGGATCGGTCACGGGCACCCGCACCGGCGCCCCGTTGAGCAGAAACGCCACCTCCGTCATGGTCACAACCCGCCGCCTTCTGTGAAGCCCAAGGCCCTGCGCGCCCGCCCGATGCGGCGTAAAGCGGTGCGCGCGCCTGTCATGGTGTTGAAGGAAAGCACAAATCCGCGCATGGGCAAGGGTTTTCTTGGTCGCGGGCGTGTGCGCGCGGCGCAGCACCGGGGTGTTGCTCCCTTTCCCTGCGCCGCGCGCCCCGCTACCCTTGCGCCATGAGCACCCCCCGATTCATCCACCTGCGCGTGCACTCGGAATATTCGCTGCTGGAAGGCGCGATGCCGGTGAAGGCGCTGGTCAAGCACTGCGCCGCGCAGGGCATGCCCGCCGTCGCCGTCACCGACACCGACAACATGTTCGCCGCGCTGGAGTTTTCGGTCCTCGCCGCGGCCGAGGGGGTGCAGCCGATCATCGGCTGCCAGGTCTCGGTCGCCACGGACGGCGCGCGCCCCGGCGAGCCTGCGCCCCCGCCCGCGCCGCTGGTGCTGCTGGCGCAGGACGAGGCCGGGTATCTGAACCTGCTGAAGCTCAACTCGGTGCTCTATCTGACCGAGGGGCTGCACGTGCCGCAGGTCACGCTCGACGATCTGGCGCGGCACGCGGACGGGCTGATCTGCCTGTCGGGCGGGGCCGAGGGGCCGGTGGGCCGCCTGTTGCAGGCCGGGCAGAGGCCCGCCGCACGCGCGCTGACCGAGCGGCTGGCCGCGCTCTATCCTGGGCGCTTCTACATCGAACTGCAGCGCCACCCCGGCGGCGACGGGCGCTTCACCGATGCCCAGGCCGCGACCGAGCCCGGCTTGATCGACCTGGCCTATGACATGCACCTGCCACTTGTGGCCACCAACGACGTGATGTTCCCCACGGCAGAACTCTATGAGGCGCATGACGCGCTCCTGTGCATCGGGCAGGGCGCCTATGTCGACCAGGCCGCCCCGCGACGCCGCGTCACCCCGCAGCACCATTTCAAGACCGCCGAGGAGATGGCCGCGCTGTTCGCCGATCTGCCCGAAGCGGTGGAAAACACCGTCGAGATCGCGCGCCGCTGCGCGTTCCGCGCCGAAAAGCGCGCCCCCATCCTGCCGCGCTTTGCCGAGGACGAGGTGCACGAACTCCGCCGCCAGGCGCTCGAAGGGCTCGAGGCGCGGCTCGCCGTCATCCCCCACGCCGCGCCGGTCGAGGACTACCGCAAGCGGCTGGAATATGAACTCGACGTGATCGAGGGCATGGGCTTTCCGGGCTATTTCCTGATCGTCGCCGATTTCATCAAATGGGCCAAGGCGCAGGACATCCCCGTGGGGCCGGGGCGCGGCTCGGGCGCGGGGTCGCTGGTGGCCTATGCGCTGACCATCACCGACCTGGACCCGCTGCGTTACGGGCTGCTGTTCGAACGCTTCCTGAACCCCGAACGCGTGTCGATGCCCGATTTCGACATCGATTTCTGCATGGACCGGCGCGAGGAGGTGATCCGCTACACGCAGGAGAAATACGGCCGCGAGAAGGTGGGCCAGATCATCACCTTCGGCGCGCTTCTGTCCAAGGCCGCGGTGCGCGATGTGGGCCGGGTGCTGCAGATGCCCTACGGGCAGGTCGACAAGCTCAGCAAGATGATCCCGGTCGAGGGCGTGAAGCCCGTAAGCATCGAAAAGGCGCTCGCCGACGAGCCCCGCCTGCGCGAGGCTGCCCGCGCCGAGGAGGTGGTGGACCGTTGCCTGACCTATGCGCAGGCGATCGAGGGGCTGTTGCGCAACGCCTCGACCCACGCCGCCGGGGTGGTGATCGGCGACCGGCCCCTCGATGAGCTGGTGCCGCTCTACCGCGACGCGCGCGCCGACATGCCTGCGACCCAGTTCAACATGAAATGGGTCGAGGCCGCGGGGCTGGTGAAGTTCGACTTCCTCGGGCTGAAAACGCTCACCGTGATCCAGAACGCGGTCGATCTGTTGCGCGCGCGCGGCGTCGCGCTCGAAATCGAGCGCATCCCGCTCGATGACCCGAAGACCTACGCGCTCTATGCCTCGGCGCGCACGGTGGCGGTGTTCCAGGTGGAAAGCTCAGGCATGATGGACGCGCTGCGGCGCATGAAACCCACCTGTATCGAGGACATCGTCGCGCTGGTCGCGCTCTATCGGCCCGGCCCGATGGAGAACATCCCCAAATATTGCGAGGTCAAGAACGGGCTGAGCGAGCGCGCCTCGATCCACCCCTCGATCGACCACATCCTCGAGGAAACGCAGGGGATCATCGTCTATCAGGAACAGGTGATGGAGATCGCGCAGGTCATGGCCGGCTATTCGCTGGGTCAGGCCGACCTGCTGCGCCGCGCCATGGGCAAGAAGATCGCCGCCGAGATGGCCAAGGAACGCCCCAAATTCATCGAAGGCGCGATGGCGCGCGGCGTCGACAAGTCCAAGGCGGCCGAGGTGTTCGACCTGCTGGAGAAATTCGCCAATTACGGCTTCAACAAGTCCCACGCCGCCGCCTATGCGCTGGTCAGCTACCAGACCGCGTATCTGAAGGCGAATTACCCGGTCGAGTTCATGGCCGGCGTGATGAACTGCGATCTGCACCTGACCGACAAGCTGTCCGTCTACAAGCGCGAGGTCGACCGGCTGGAGATCCCCGTCATCGCGCCCTGCGTGAACCGCTCCGAGGCGATGTTCAGCGTGGCCGACGGGGCGCTGGTCTACGGGCTCGGCGCGCTCAAGAATGTGGGCGTGGAGGCGATGAAGCTGATCACCGCCGCGCGCGGGGATGCACCCTTCGTGACGTTGTATGATTTCGCGCGGCGGGTGGACCTGAAGCGCGTGGGCAAGCGCCCGCTGGAGATGCTGGCCCGCGCGGGGGCGTTCGACGTGCTCGACCGCAACCGCCGCCGGGTGTTCGAGGGGCTGGACGCGCTGGTGGCGTGGTCGGCGGCGGTGCACGAGGCGCGGGCCTCGGCGCAGGTGTCGCTGTTCGGCGAAAGCGGCGACGACCTGCCCGAGCCGCGCCTGCCCGCGCCCGACGACTGGCTGCCCACCGAACGGCTGGCCGAGGAGCATGCGGCGGTGGGTTTCTACCTGTCGGGCCACCCGCTGGACGACTACGCTGCCGCGCTGAAGCGCAAGGACGTGCTCAGCTACGCCGAGCTGACCGCGCGGGCGGCGCGCGGGCCGCTGGTGGCGCGGCTGGCGGGGTCGGTCTCGGCGCGACAGGAGCGCAAATCCGCGCGCGGCAACCGCTTCGCCTTCGTGCAGCTGTCGGACCCCACGGGGCTGTTCGAGGTGACGGTGTTTTCCGACACGCTCGAGGCCGCGCGCGCGCATCTGGAGCCGGGCGCGAGCGTGGTGCTGACGGTCGAGGCGACGATGGAGGCCGACACGCTGAAGCTGCTGGCGCGCGGCGCGCAGCCGGTCGATGAGGTCGTGGCCGACGCGGGCGCGCCGGGGCTGCGGGTGCATATCGGCGCGGCGGGGGCGGTGGCGTCGGTCGCGCGGCTGCTGGACCGGTTCGGCGACGGGCCGGCGCGCGCGCGCGGCCCTGTGCGCTTCTGCGTCGCCGACCCCAGCACCGGGCGCGAGGTCGATATCGAGACCGGCCACGCGCATGTCATCACGCCGCAACTGCGCGGCGCGGTCAAATCGCTCGAGGGCGTTCTGGCGGTCGAGGAGATCTGAGCCCGCTCAAGCGCGCACCCATTCGGTGATCGCGGCGATGTCGGGGCGCGGGCGTTCGGGCGGCTGGCGGGTCTCGGTGCCGATATGGATCATGCCGGCGACGAATTCGCCCTTGGCCAGCCCAAGCCCCTCGGCGCAGAAGGCGCGGTCATGCGCCGCCCAGCCAGTGAGCCAGCACGCTCCCCAGCCCGAGGCGAGCGCGGCATTCACCAGCCCGAGACAGACTGCGCCCGCCGACAGCGTCTGCTCGATCGGAGGGATCTTGTCGGACGGCCGCGGCACGGCGATCACCGCGACCACCAGATCGGCGTCGGCGTATTGTGCAACCCCCTTGGCGATGCGCTCCGCCTCCAGCCCCAGCGCCGCGCCGCGCACCTGCGCCAGCGCCGCGAGCCGCACCAGCGCGGTTTTTTCGAGCACGATGAAGCGCCACGGCTCCAGCTTGCCGTGGTCGGGGACGCGCGCGGCGGCGGTGAGCAGACGCTCGAGCGCGGCCGCGTCAGGGACCGGCGGGCGCAGCGTCCTGGCGGGCCGCGAGCGGCGGCCCAGCAGAAACGCCATCACCGAATCGTCGCGCTGAAGCATGCAACACCTTTTCTTGAACTTTCGGTGAAGATAAGGTGCGGCTCCGCACCGGTCCAGCCCGGGTCGCATCTGCCTTGCGAAACAAGAGTGGACACATGCCGAAAGCCAAGAATGCCGAAGTCGCGGATCTGAGCGATCTTGCGCAGACGGGTGCCTCGCTGAGTGTGCGCGTGACGCCGCGTGCGTCGCGCGCCTGCGTGGAGCGTGGCAAGGACGGGGTCATTCGGGTCATGGTCACCTGCGCCGCCGAGGCCGGGCGCGCCAACCGCGCCGTGGCCTGTGCGCTGGCGGGCGCGCTGCGCGTGGCGCCCTCGCGGCTGGAGTTGCGGCAGGGGCTGAAATCGCGCGACAAGCGGTTCGTGCTGCGCTGACCCCGTGATGCCCGCGCGCGCTGCGCGCGGGCCGCGCCCCCGAGCCGCACTCCCACCCGCCCACCCCGTGCGCCTCGGGGGCGCTGCGAAGGGTTCGGGGCGCTGTGTGGGGTGTCAGGCCAACAGCTCGTCGATGATCGCCGCGAACAGCGCCACGCCGGGGGCGATCAGCGCGTCCGGGAAGTCGTAATCGGGGCTGTGGAGCGCCGCGCACCGCTCGCCTGCGCCGATCAGCGCCATCGCGGCGCGCGCGTCGTGACCGAAATGGCCGAAATCCTCGGATGCGCGCATCGGCAGATCGGTCTGACCCTGCGGCAGCCCCGCGGCGCGCGCGGCGCGGTCAAGCACCGCAACCGCGTCGGGGTGGTTGGTGCAGGCGGGGAAATGGTCATGCCGGGTGAGGCTGTGCGTGAGCCCGCAGGCGGTGGCTTCGGCGTCGATCCGGGCCTGGACGGCGGTTTCCAGCGTCTTGAGCCCCGTGTCGGTGACCGCGCGCAGGGTCAGCCACAGCTCGGCCTCGCCCGGGGCAATGCCGAAGGCGGGATCGCCCACGCGCAGGTGGCACAGGGTGAGCCACGCGTCGGTTTCCGCCAGCCCCGGAAGGGCCTGCACCAGCCGCGCCGCGCAGGGCGCGGGCGAGCGGCCGGTTTCGGGCGTTGCCGCGTGCGCGGTGCGCCCGGTCAGCCGCACCCGCAGCCCGACCGAGGCACAATGCGCCGGCCCCCGCGCGACCGCCACCGCGCCCAGCGCCATGCCCGGCATGTTGTGCAGCGCAAACGCCCAGTCGGGCGCGATCTGCGGCCAGCGCGGATCGGCGCGCACCGCCGCAGCGCCGGCGCCGGTTTCCTCGGCCGGCTGAAACAGCAGCACCACGCGGCCGCGTGCGGGCGGGCGGCGCGAAAGATGCGCGGCCATCCCGGTCAGGATCGCCATGTGCCCGTCATGCCCGCACAGATGCGCCCGCCCCGGATGCGCCGAGGCGTGGGCATGCGTTGCGCGTTCCTGGATCGGCAGCGCGTCAAGCTCGGCGCGCAGCATCACTGTCGGGCCGTCGCGGCGGCTGTCATGGACCAGCGCGACGCCATGCCCTCCGAGCCCCGTGAGCACTGCGTCGGGGCTGGTGATGACCGTGGCGTCCAGCACCGCCTGCGCGGTTGCGGCCTCGGTGCCCGACACCTCGGGTGTGCGATGGCGTGCGTGCCGGAAGGCGGTCAGGCGGGCGAGGTCTTCGGGGTGCAGCACGGGCGCAGGCTCCGGTGAGGAGGGCAGGCGGGTGCTGCCCTCCGACGCGGTCATGGGCGCGGCGTCAGGCCGCGCGGCGCGGGCGGCGGCGCTTGCGCGCGGGCCCGGCGCCGGGGGCCTTGGCAGCGTCGCCACGCGGGGCCGCGGGCTTGCCACCCCCCCCACCGCCGCCGCCTGACCGGCGGCGCGGGCGGCTGCGGGTGGCAGGCTCGGCCTCGGCCGGGCGGGTGCCGCTGGCGGTGGGGATCTCACGCTTCATCAGCGCCTCGATCTGGCGCAGCAGGTTGGCCTCGCCCGGGGCGCAGAAGGCGATCGCCTCGCCCGACCGGCCGGCGCGCGCGGTGCGCCCGATACGGTGGACGTAGTTCTCCGGCACTTCCGGGAGATCAAAGTTCACCACATAGGCGACATCAGGAATGTCGATCCCGCGCGCGGCGACATCGGTGGCCACCAGCGTGGTGATCCGCCCCGCGCGGAACGCGGCGATGGCGCGGTCGCGCTGGCCCTGGCTCTTGTTGCCGTGGATCGAGGCCGCGTTGACCCCTTCGGCCACCAGCAGCTTCATCAGCTTTTCGGCCCCGTGCTTGGTGCGCGAGAACACCAGCGTCAGCGCCTGCGGGTCACGGGCGAGGATCTCGCGCAGCTGCGCGAGCTTTTCCGTGCGGCCGACGAAATGCACCGACTGTCGGACCTTGTCGGCGGCCTTGCCGGGGGGCGAGACCTGCACCCGGCGCGGGTTGACCAGATAGGCGCGGCTGAGCTCTTCCATCTGCGAGGGCATGGTGGCCGAGAACAGCATCGTCTGGCGCGGCGTGCCAAGCGCAGGCGCGATCCGGCGCAGCGCGTGGATGAAGCCCAGATCGAGCATCTGGTCAGCCTCGTCCAGCACAAGGTGGCGCACGGTGCCCAGATCGACCGCACCGCGACCCATCAGGTCGATCAGCCGCCCGGGCGTGGCGACCAGGATGTCGGTGCCGCGTGCCAGCTGGCCGATCTGGCGGTTGATGGACTGCCCGCCGACCACCGTGGTCACGCGCAGGGGCGAGTTGTCGGTCAACGTGCGCAGCGCCTCGGCGATCTGGTTGACCAGTTCGCGCGTGGGCGCAAGGATGAGCGCATGCGCCTTGCGCGCGCCGGGGCGCGCGTGGAACTGCAGCAGGTGATGGACCAGCGGTAACCCGAAGGCCATGGTCTTGCCCGTGCCGGTCTGGGCCAGCCCGAGGATGTCGTGGCCGTCCAGCGCCAGCGGGATTGCCTGGTTCTGGATCGGGGTGGGCTGTTCAAAACCCTGCATCTGCAGCGTCTTTACCAGCGAAGGGGCGAGCCCCAGCATGTCAAAATCGAACATTTTGTCCTTTCGGGCGCGCCGCACGATCGCGATCGCACCGATGGCAGCGCCGCCACGGGCGGCACGCGCGGGGTGGCCCCGCGCCTTCACGCACCGGACGTGTTCCGGGGCGTCAGGTCAGGGCGTCAGAACCCTGCGTGATGGGGATCCGGAAACTCTTGTGCCGTGGTCGCGCCTTGGCGGCGGCCTGCCTGCTCACGCGGCGGCGCAGCACGAGGTGCACATGCCCTCGCAGCCGCGCGATGTCAAGCGCTGCGGGCTTTCGCGTCGTGCGGGCATGCGCTAGCTTCGGCGGATGATCGACGCACCACCTTCGCCGCGCCGCGTGTTGCTGCTGGGGGCCACCGGCACCATCGGCCGCGCCACGCTGAACGCGCTGCTGGCACGTGGGCACTCCGTAACGTGCCTGCTGCGCCCGGCGCCCGCAGGCGCGGACCCGCAGCGCGGCCTGCCGCCCGGGGCCGTGCTGCGCGCGGGCGACGTGACCGACCCGGGCTGGCTTGCGCAGGACGGGATGGCGGGCGGGCATGACGCGCTGGTGTCGTGCATGGCCTCGCGCACCGGCGCGCCCGATGATGCCCGGGCCATCGATCACCGCGCCCACAGTGCCGCGCTCGGGGCCGCGAAAGCCGTGGGCATCGGGCAGATGGTGCTGCTGTCGGCGCTCTGTGTCCAGAAACCGCTGCTGGCCTTTCAGCAGGCGAAGCTGGCTTTCGAGCGTGAGCTTGCCGCCTCGGGGCTGCGCTACTCCATCGTGCGGCCGACGGCGTTCTTCAAGTCGCTCTCGGGGCAGGTGGCGCGGGTGCAGGCGGGCAAACCCTTCCTGCTGTTCGGCGACGGGCGGCTGACCGCGTGCAAACCGATCAGCGATGCCGATCTGGGCGATTTCATCGCCGGCTGCCTCGACAGGCCCGAGCGCGCGAACCGTATCCTGCCCATCGGCGGGCCGGGCCCTGCGATCACCCCGCGCGCGCAGGGCGAAATGCTGTTCGATCTGCTCGGCGAGCCGCCGCGCTTCCGCCATGTTCCGGTGGCGCTGATGGACGGCATCATCGCGGCGCTGTCGCTCGGGGCGCGCTTGGCGCCGAGGCTGCACGCCAAGGCCGAGCTCGCCCGGATCGGACGCTATTACGCCACCGAATCGATGCTCGTGCGCGACCCCGACACCGGCCGCTACGACGCCGGCGCGACCCCCGAACACGGCCACGAGACCCTGCGCCAGCACTACGCCGCCATGCTGCGCGGCGAGGTTGCGGACGACCGGGGCGCGCACGCCGTGTTCTGAGCGCCGCGGGGGCGGGGGTCCCGGGGGGCGCAGCCCCCCGCCGCACGCAGTGCCAGAAGGCGTGTGCGCGTCAGCGCACTCCGCAAGGTCAGCGGTCAGGGTCAGCGCACAGGCGTCCAGCTCATCGCCGGCACGAAATCGTCGAACGCGTCCGCTCGCGGCGCGCCCGCCACCGCCAGCACCGCAACCACATGCCGCATTTTGACCTTTTCCTTCCGCGCGCCCCGGCGTATAACCCGCTCATCCCCCGAAAGCGTGGACCCGCGGGCGCCCCCCGCAGCCGTTTCCCGGCGGACGAAGGATATCGACGCGCCCCTTCCCAAGGGCCCCGACGCAGCAGGAGAGTTCCGATGTCGACACCGCTGATGCCCAAGGCCACCGCTGTCTGGCTGGTGGACAACACGACGCTGAGTTTCAAGCAGATCGCCGATTTCTGCAGGCTGCACGAGCTCGAGGTGCAGGGCATCGCCGATGGTGACGTGGCCACCGGCGTGAAGGGCTTCGATCCGATCGCCAACAACCAGCTTGACGAGGTCGAGATCAAGCGCGCCGAGGCCGACCCCGCGCACAAGCTGAAGCTGAAATACAACCCCGCCGCGCAGGGCGAGGAAAAGCGCCGCGGTCCGCGCTACACGCCGCTGTCGAAGCGGCAGGACCGGCCGGCCTCGATCCTGTGGCTGGTCAAGTTCCACCCCGAGCTTGCGGACGCGCAGATCCGCAAGCTGGTGGGCACCACCAACGCCACGATTCAGGCGATCCGCGAGCGCACGCACTGGAACATCGCCAACATCCAGCCCATCGACCCGGTGGCGCTGGGGCTGTGCAAGCAGAGCGAGCTTGACGCCGAGGTCCAGAAGGCCGCCCGCAAGCGCGCCGCCGAGGGCGCGGTGATGAGCGATGACGAACGCCGCAAGCTCGTGACCACCGAGCAATCGCTCGACATGCCGGCCGAGCCGCGCATCCCCGCCGCCATCGCCGGGCTGGAGAATTTCAGCCTCAGCAAGCCGACCGAGGATGCGCCCGCCGAGGATGGCGAAAAGTCCCCCGCCGACTACTCGGACGCCGACAGCTTCTTCAACCTCCCCGAGGATGACAAGAGCGACGACGAGGACGAGGACGACGACGACAACCGCCGCTGAGCGGGTCGGCGCACTGGACATCAATCGGGGGGACCGACATGAAATTCACGTTGTCCTGGCTGAAGGACCACCTCGACACCGACGCCTCGCTGGACGCGATTCTGGATGCGCTGACCGATCTGGGGCTCGAGGTCGAGGAGGTCTCGGACCCCGCGCGCACGCTTGGGGCGTTCCGGATCGCGCGCGTGATCGAGGCCGCGCAGCACCCCGATGCCGACCGGCTGCGCCTGTGCCGGGTCGAGGTCCGCGACGCCCCCGACGCCGCGCCGACCGAGGTGCAGGTGGTCTGCGGCGCCCCGAACGCGCGCACCGGCATGCTCGGCGTGTTCGCGCCCGTGGGCACGCATATCCCCGGCACCGGGGTGGACCTGAAACCCGGTGTGATCCGCGGCCAGGAAAGCAACGGGATGCTGTGCTCCGAGCGTGAGCTGATGCTCTCGGATGACCATGAGGGCATCATCGATCTGCCGCACGATGCCCCGCTGGGGGCGCGGTATATCGACTACGCCGGGCTCAACGACCCGATGATCTACGTCAAGATCACCCCGAACCGCCCCGATGCGCTGGGCGTGCGCGGGGTGGCGCGCGATCTGGCGGCGCGGGGTCTGGGCACGCTGAAACCGCTTGTGGAGCGGGCGGTTGCGGGGCGCTTTGCCAGCCCCATCGGCGTTCACATCGACCCGTCGCTGCGCAAGCGCGGCTGCCCGCTCTTCGCCGGGCGCGTGATCCGCGGCGTGAAGAACGGCCCTTCGCCCGACTGGCTGCAGAAGCGGCTGCGCGCCATCGGGCTGCGGCCGATCTCGGCGCTGGTGGACATCACCAACTTCTTCACCTTCGATCTGAACCGCCCGCTGCACGTGTTCGACGCCGACCGCGTGCAGGGCGATCTGCGCATCCACCCCGCGCAGGGGGGCGAGGTGCTGGCGGCGCTCGACGAGCGCAGCTACACGCTCGCGCCCGGGCAGATGCTGATCTCCGACGATGCCGGGCCCGAAAGCCTGGCCGGGATCATGGGCGGCGCGGCGACCGGCTGCACCGATGACACGGTGAACGTGTTCCTCGAATCGGCCTACTGGGATCCGATCACCATCGCCGCCACCGGCCGCGCGCTGCGCATCAACTCGGATGCGCGCTATCGGTTCGAACGCGGCGTGGACCCGGCCTTCACCCTGCCGGGGCTGCAACTGGCGACGCAGATGATCCTCGATCTGTGCGGGGGCGAGCCGTCCGAGATCGCCATGGACGGCGCGGTCCCCGACACCACCCGCAGCTACCGGTTCGATCCGCAGGCGATGGCGCGGCTGGTCGGGCTGGATATCCCCGAGGCCGAGCAGCGCCGCATCCTGAGCGATCTGGGCTTTGCGCTGGACGGCGACCGCGCCACCCCGCCCAGCTGGCGCCCCGACATCCTGGGCGAGGCCGATCTGGTCGAGGAAATCGCGCGCATCGCCTCGCTCAGCCGGCTGGAGGGGCGGCCGCTGCCGCGCGTGTCCCCCGGTGTGCCGCGCCCGATCCTGACGCCCACGCAGACCCGCGAGCGCGCCGCGCGGCGCCAGCTTGCCGCGCTGGGCTATCATGAGTGCGTGACCTACAGCTTCATCGATCACGCCGCCGCGGCGCTGTTCGGGGGCGGCGACGACGCGGTGAAGCTCGACAATCCGATCTCGTCCGAGATGAGCCATCTGCGCCCGGACCTGCTGCCGGGGCTGTTGCGCGCGGTGGCGCGCAACCAGGCGCGCGGCGCCGGCGACGTCGCGTTGTTCGAGGTTGGGCCCGCGTTCCTTGGCGGTGAACCGGGCGAGCAGGCGCTGCACGCCACCGCCGTCTGGGTCGGCGACGTGGCCGGGCGCGACCCGCATCGCAGCCGCCGCGCGGCGGACCCGTTCGACGCCAAGGCCGACGCCGAGGCCGTGCTTGCCGCCATCGGCGCGCCCGCGCGGCTGCAGGTCTCGCGCGAGGTGCCGGGCTGGTTCCACCCGGGCCGTGCCGCGCGGCTGGGGCTGGGGCCGAAGCTGGGGCTGGCGCTGTTCGGCGAACTGCATCCGCGCGTGTTGCGCGCGCTGGACGTCAAGGGTCCGGCGATGGCGCTGAGCGTCTGGCTGGAGGCCGTGCCGCAACCGCGCAAGCGGGTGATCGCGCGCCCGGCACTGGCGGCGAGCGATCTTCAGGCGGTGGAACGCGATTTCGCCTTCGTGCTGGACGCCCGGGTCGAAGCGGCCGCTGTGGCCACAGCCGCCGCGGGCGCCGACAAGGCGCTGATCGATCGGGTCGAGGTCTTCGACGAATTCACCGGGCCCAAGGCCGAGGCGCAGATGGGCGCGGGCCGCAAGTCGCTGGCGATCAGCGTCCGGATGCAACCGCGTGCACAGACCCTGACCGAAGCCGAGATCGACGCGGTGAGCGCGCGTATTGTTGAAAAAGTGAAGGCAACAACGGGCGGCGAGCTGCGGAAGTGACAAGGCGCGGCGTTAAGTATTTGGATTCATTTCGCTCTGTGCGCTGATCGATCTGCGGCATCTCGCGTCAATGTCGCAAATCTGTATCAGCGCGGGATCGCACGCAACCCGCTGCCAGGCAGTTGCTCATCGACCAGGGCGCGCTCGTCGGGCCGCGGGAGCGGGTGGCGGCGTTGTCCAGGCTCCGCCAACCGAAAAAGACCGCGTTGCGCATGCCGTGCAGCTTGCGCCGGCGCCGCCTCGGACGGCACCCCCTTGCCAGCGGGGCGCGGACTGCGCTATCGGTAGGGCGTGATCGGGAGACGCTGGCATCCGCGCCAGGGCCGAAGGAGCAACCGCCCCGGTAAACTCTCAGGCAAAAGGACCGATCCGCCAAAGAACTCTGGAGAGTGGCGCCCGCGCGCCCGCCGAAGGGATAGCGATCTCAGGCCAACGGACAGAGGGGGCACGAACCGCGCGCAACCCGCGCGCCTGTGCCGATTCATGGGGGCGGAATGGCCGATGGACGCGACGACCCGAGCCTGAAGCGCACGGTGCTGCACGCGCTGCATACCGAGCTGGGCGCGAAGATGGTGCCCTTTGCGGGCTACGAGATGCCGGTGCAATTCCCGATGGGCGTGCTGCGCGAGCATTTGCACACCCGCGCGGCGGCAGGGCTGTTCGATGTCAGCCACATGGGGCAGCTGCTGCTGCGCGGCAACGGCGTGGCGCAGGCGTTGGAATCGCTGGTGCCCGCCAACCTGCAAGGGCTGGCCGAGGGGCGGCAGCGCTACGGGTTTTTCACCAATGATGCCGGTGGGATACTGGACGATCTGATGATCGCCAACCGCGGCGACGCGCTGTTTCTGGTGGTCAACGCCGCCAACGCGTCCGCCGATCTGGCGCATCTGCGCGACGGCCTTCCGGGAGTCGGGATCGAGCCGCTCGACGACCGCGCGCTGCTGGCGCTGCAGGGGCCACAGGCCGAGGCCGCGCTCGCCGCGCTGATCCCCGCCGTGGCGGACATGCGCTTCATGGATGCGCGCAGCCTTGACTGGGACGGCGCGTCGCTGTGGATCTCGCGTTCCGGCTACACGGGCGAGGACGGGTTCGAGATTTCGCTTCCCGCCGCGCGGGCCGAGGCCTTTGCGCGCGCGCTGCTGGACCGGCCCGGAGTGGCGCCCATCGGGCTCGGCGCGCGCGACAGCCTGCGGCTGGAGGCCGGGCTGTGCCTGCACGGCAACGATATCGACGCCGGCACCACGCCGGTCGAGGCCGCGCTGACCTGGGCCATCCCGAAATCCCGCCGCGCCAGCGGGGGCTTCCCGGGCGACGCCGTGATCCTGCGCCAACTGGCCGACGGACCGCCGCGCCGCCGGGTCGGGCTGGCCCCGGAGGGCCGTGCGCCCATGCGCGCGGGCGTGGCGCTTTTCGACGACGCCGGAACGCAGGTCGGCCATGTCACCTCGGGCGCGTTCGGCCCCAGCGCCGAGCGCCCGGTGGCGATGGGCTACGTCGCCGCCGAGCACGCCCGCCCCGGCACACGCCTGCTGGGCGAAGTGCGCGGCAAGCGGATGCCGGTCACGGTGTCGACGCTGCCGCATGTCCCCCACCGCTACCGCACCTGACCCCCCCAAAAAAGAAACGGAGGCCGAGATGAAATTCACCGAAGAACACGAATGGCTGCGCCCCGAAGGCGATCTGGTCGTGGTCGGCATCACCGAGCACGCGGCCCAGCAACTGGGCGATGTCGTATTTGTGGAATTGCCCGAGTTGGAAACCCAGGTTGCGAAGGGTGACGAGGTCTCGGTGATCGAATCCGTGAAAGCCGCCTCGGACATCCTTGCGCCCTGCGACGGCGAGATCGTGGCCGTCAACGACGCGCTGGTCGACAGTCCCGCGCTGGTGAACGAGGACCCGCTGGGCGAGGCATGGTTCTTCAAGATGCGGATCGACGACATGTCGGTGCTCGACGCGCTGATGACCGAAGACGAATACAAGGACTTCATCGCCTGACCCTGCCCCCAGCCGGAGCTTCAGCCCATGACCTATGCCCCCAGCCGCTACGACCCCTATGATTTCGCCAATCGCCGCCATATCGGCCCGTCGCCCGCCGAGATGGCCGAGATGCTGGCCGCGCTGGGCGCCGAGAGCCTGGAGCAGCTGATCGACGAGACCATTCCCGCCGATCTGCGCCAGAGCGAGCCGCTGGGCCGTGCGCCCATGTCCGAGGGCGAGATGCTGGCCGCGCTGCGCGCCGCAGGGGCGAAGAACCGGGTGCTGACCTCGTTGATCGGGCAGGGGTATCACGGCACCGTCACGCCCCCCGCGATCCAGCGCAACATCCTGGAAAACCCCGGCTGGTACACGGCCTACACCCCGTATCAGCCGGAAATCGCGCAGGGCCGGCTGGAGGCGCTGTTGAACTTCCAGACCATGGTGGCCGATCTGACGGGGCTGCCCATCGCCAACGCCTCGCTGCTGGACGAGGCCACGGCGGCGGCCGAAGCGATGGTGATGGCCCGGCGCGTGGCGAAGTCGAAGGCGGCGGCGTTCTTCGTCGATGAGAACTGTCATCCGCAGACCATCGCCGTGCTGCGCACCCGCGCCGCACCGCTGGGGATCGAGGTGATCGAGGCCGCCCCCGAGGCGCTCGACCCCGCGGCGGTGTTCGGCGCGATCTTCCAGTATCCCGGCACGCATGGCGATCTGCGCGACTTCTCCGATCCCATCACCGCGCTGCACGCGCACAAGGCCGTCGCCGTCATGGCCACCGATCTGCTGGCGCTGACCATGCTGCGCGAACCGGGCGCGATGGGTGCCGACATCGCCGTGGGCTCGGCCCAGCGCTTCGGGGTTCCGATGGGTTATGGCGGCCCGCACGCGGCGTTCATGGCGTGCCGCGACGCGTTCAAGCGCTCGATGCCCGGTCGGATCGTCGGCGTGTCGGTGGATTCGCGCGGAAACGCTGCCTATCGGCTGGCGCTGCAAACCCGCGAGCAGCACATCCGCCGCGAGAAAGCCACCAGCAATGTCTGCACCGCGCAGGCGCTGCTGGCGGTGATGGCGTCGATGTATGCGGTGTTCCACGGCCCGCAGGGGCTGCGCGCCATCGCCGAGCGCGTGCATTCCATGACCGAGCGGCTGCACCGTGCGCTCAGGGCGGCCGGCGCGACGGTTCTGACCGAGGCGTATTTCGACACGCTGACCATCGAGGTGGGCGTCGGGCAGGCAGGCATCCTTGCCGCCGCGCGGCTGGAGGGGCTGAACCTGCGCAAGGTCGGCACCGACCGCGTGGGCATCAGCCTCGATGAAACCTGCGACGAGGCGGTGCTGACCCGGGTGCTCCGCGCGTTCGGCATCCAGGGCGTCCCCCCGCACCGCGCGCGGCTGGGCTTTCCGCAGGCATTGCTGCGCCAGAGCGATTATCTGACGCATCCGGTTTTCCACATGAACCGCGCCGAGACCGAGATGATGCGCTACATGCGCCGGCTGGGCGACCGCGATCTGGCGCTGGACCGGGCGATGATCCCGCTGGGCTCTTGCACGATGAAGCTCAATGCCGCGGCCGAGATGCTGGCCATCACCTGGCCCGAATTCGCCAACCTGCACCCCTTCGCCCCCGCCGACCAGGCGCAGGGGTATGCCGAGTTGATCGCCGACCTTTCGGACCGGTTGTGCGAGATCACGGGCTATGACTCCATGTCGATGCAGCCCAATTCGGGCGCGCAGGGCGAATATGCGGGGCTTCTGACGATCCAGGCCTATCACCGGTCGCGCGGCGAGGGCGCGCGCGACATCTGCCTGATCCCGATGTCGGCGCACGGGACCAACCCGGCCAGCGCGCAGATGTGCGGGATGCAGGTTGTCGCGGTGCAGTCGGCCGAGAACGGCGATATCGACCTCGACGATTTCCGCGCCAAGGCCGAAGCCGCGGGCGACCGGCTGGCGGCGTGCATGATCACCTATCCCAGCACGCATGGCGTGTTCGAACCCACCGTGCGCGAGGTTTGTGCGATCACGCACGAACATGGCGGGCAGGTCTATATCGACGGGGCGAACCTGAACGCGATGGTCGGGCTGGTCAAACCCGGCGAGATCGGTGGCGATGTCAGCCACCTGAACCTGCACAAGACCTTTGCCATTCCGCATGGCGGCGGCGGGCCCGGCATGGGGCCGATCGGGGTGAAGGCGCATCTGGCGCCGTTCCTGCCCGGCCACCCCGAGGCCGGGACCGACGGCGCGGTCAGCGCCGCGCCGTTCGGGAGCGCGTCGATCCTGCTGATCTCATGGGCCTATTGCGCGCTCATGGGCGGGTCGGGGCTGACGCAGGCGACGCGGGTGGCGATTCTGAACGCAAACTATATCGCCGCGCGGCTCGACGGCGCGTATGACGTGTTGTTCAAGGGCCGTCGCGGTCGCGTTGCGCATGAATGCATCCTGGACACGCGGCCCTTCGCCAAGGCCGGGATCACCGTCGACGACATCGCCAAGCGGTTGATCGACAACGGCTTTCACGCACCGACGATGAGCTGGCCGGTTTCCGGCACGCTGATGGTCGAACCCACCGAGTCCGAAACCCGCGCCGAGATCGACCGTTTCGTCACCGCGATGCTCGCCATCCGCGACGAGATCGCCGCCGTCGAGCGCGGCGAGATCGACCCGGACAACAACCCGCTCAAGCACGCGCCGCACACGGTCGAGGATCTGGTCGCCGACTGGGACCGCCCCTATAGCCGCGAGCAGGCGTGCTTTCCGCCTGCGAGCTTTCGCGTCGACAAGTACTGGCCGCCCGTGGGCCGGGTGGACAACGTGCATGGCGACCGCAATCTGGTGTGCACCTGCCCGCCGATGTCCGACTACGCCGCGGCCGCCGAATAGGCGGCCGCGCGGCCCAAGCTCACATCTTGCGCAGATAGGTCCAGGTGGGCACCGTGGCACCGCGCGCGACCGAATACGCCTCGGCGTCGCCCAGATAGGCGAAGCCGCAATTGGTCAGCACCCGCGCGGACACGGCGTTGTCCTGGAACACCTCGGCGAACAGCGTGCGCGCGCGGTGCGGGTTGTGGGCGATGATGGCGCGCAGTGCCTCGGACGCGAAGCCGGTGTTCCAGAAGGCCGGACCGACCCAGTAGCCGATCTGGCTCTGATCGCGGTCCAGCGGCTTGAGCGAGATCAGGCCGATCACCTCGGACGCGCCATGCGCGCTGCCGTCCATGATCCAGACATGTTCATCGCTGCGCCCCGAGGCGGCGGTCTCCACGAACGCCTCGGTCGCGCCGGGGGGCAGGGGGTGCGGGATCGACCGCGTGCCTTCGGCCACGCGGCGGTCGCCTGCATAGAGCCGCAGCAACCCGGCATCCGAGCGCCGGATCGGCCGCAACGTCAGGCGGTCGGTGGCGATCTTCGGCGGCGGGGGGGCGACGGGGGCGGGCTCGGCCCGGGCGGCGCTGTTCAGGGTCATGCGCAGTCTCCTCGTTGCGCGTGTGCGGCGGGCTGCCGTGGCGCGGGCTCCTCCTTCCCGGCCGCCACAGGCGGGCGCTGCCGCCGAATCAAAGCGGGGGCCGGCGATAGTGCCGACCCCCGCGATACATGTATCTTGTGAAGGTTCGGCTACTCGGCGGCGTCCGTGACCGGCTGGACCGATACGAAACTGCGCCCCTTCAGGCCCTTGTGAAAGGTCACGCGGCCTTCGCGGGTGGCGAACAGCGTGTGATCCTTGCCCATGCCGACACCTTCGCCGGGGAAGTGGCGGGTGCCGCGCTGGCGGACGATGATGTTGCCGGGAATGGCGGCCTGACCGCCGAACAGCTTGACCCCAAGCCGACGGCCGGCGGAGTCGCGCCCGTTGCGGGAGGACCCGCCTGCTTTCTTGTGTGCCATCTTGCGTTACTCCTTGTCTGCGGCCAGCGTCGCGGCTTCGGCGACCCATCCGGCCACCTTGCCGCGCGCGCCCAGTTGTTCTTCCATATAGGCAACGTCGTCGGCGGTCCAAGCGGCGATCTGGTCGAAATGGAACACGCCCGCGTCGTTGAGCTTTTCGACCATCTTCGGGCCGACGCCGGTGAGCTTCTTCAGATCGTCGGCGGCGCCATCGCGCGCGGCATCCAGCAGGTTCGCGGGCGCGCCGCCGGTGGGCGCGGCCTTGGCCGCAGCGGCGGCCGGCGCCGGTGCCGTCGCGGTGGCGGGGGCGTCAACCGTGAAGCCGGGGACCGAGCCGGTGCCGATCGCCTCCTTGACGCCCGAGGCTTCCGCGCCCGAGGTCAGGATCTCGGTCACGCGCACCAGGGTCAGCTTCTGGCGGTGGCCCTTGGTGCGCTGCGAGCTGTGCTTGCGGCGGCGCTTGACGTAGTGGATGACCTTGTCAGCCTTGATCTGGTCGATCACGGTCGCCTGCACCGCGGCGCCATCGACGCGCGGCGCGCCGACAACCGGGCTGTCGCCGCCCAGCATCAGCACCTCGTTGAACTGCACTGTCTCGCCGGCCTGCGCCGCGATACGCTCCACGCGCAGCACGTCGCCGGGCTGGACGCGGTATTGCTTGCCGCCGGTTTTCAGAACCGCAAACATCGCTCACTTCCTTTGTCTCTGCCGCGCCCTGTGGCCCCCGGTCCGTGCCGGGCGTTGACGTCGCCGTCGGGCTGCGTGCCCGGTTTCGGGCAATACATGTTTTTCCGCGCGGGCAAACGCCCGGTCGGACCGCCGCTCTATCGGGGATCGCGGCCGCGCTGTCAAGGCGCGTGCGGCCGCGATGGCACGCCTCAGGCCTTGGGGCCGATCATGTCCTCGGGGCGGACGATGCGGTCGAAGGTCTCGCCATCCACGAAGCCCAGCGCGATGGCTTCCTCGCGCAGGGTGGTGCCGTTGCGGTGCGCGGTCTTGGCGACCTTGGTGGCGTTGTCGTAGCCGATGGTGGGCGCGAGCGCCGTGACCAGCATCAGCGATTCGGACATGAGCTTCGCGATCCGGTCGGTGTTGGCCTGAATGCCTGCCACCATGTTGTCGGTGAAGCTGCCCGCCGCGTCGCCCAGCAACTGCATGGATTGCAGCACGTTGTAGGCCATCATCGGCTTGTAGACGTTGAGCTCGAAATGCCCCTGCGAGCCTGCGAAGCCCACCGCCGCGTCGTTGCCCATCACATGCGCGCAGACCTGGGTCAGCGCCTCGGCCTGCGTCGGGTTCACCTTGCCGGGCATGATCGACGAGCCGGGCTCGTTTTCCGGCAGGATCAGCTCGCCCAGCCCCGAGCGCGGCCCCGAGCCGAGGAACCGCAGGTCGTTGGCGATCTTGTAGAGGCTGGCCGCCACGCCGCGCAGCGCGCCCGACATCTCGACCATCGCGTCATGCGCGGCGAGGGCTTCGAACTTGTTGGGCGCGGTGAGGAAGGGCAGCCCGGTGATGCGCGCGATTTCTGCCGCCACATCCTCGGCCCAGCCGGTTTTCGTGGCAAGCCCGGTGCCCACGGCGGTGCCGCCCTGCGCAAGCTCATAGATCGCCGGCAGCGCCGCCTTCACGCGCCGGATGCCCATCGCCACCTGGTGCGCGTAGCCGCCGAATTCCTGGCCCAGCGTCAGCGGCGTGGCGTCCTGCGTGTGGGTGCGGCCGATCTTGATGATTTCCGCGAATTCGGCCGCCTTGGCCTCGAGCGCGGCGTGCAGCTTTTCCAGCCCCGGCAACAACACCTCATGCGCCTGCAGCGCGGTCGCCACATGCATCGCCGTGGGGAAGGTGTCATTCGACGATTGCGACATGTTGCAGTGATCGTTGGGGTGCACAGGGTCCTTGGAGCCCAGCGTGCCGCCCAGAATCTCGATCGCACGGTTCGAGATCACCTCGTTGGCGTTCATGTTCGACTGCGTGCCCGATCCGGTCTGCCACACCACCAGCGGGAAGTGATCGTCGAAGCGGCCTGCATAGACCTCGGCGGCGGCGGCGGCGATGGCCTCGCCCAGCCGTGCATCCAGCTTGCCCTGCGCCATGTTGACCACGGCAGCCGCCTGCTTGATGGCGCCCAGCGCGCGAACGATCTTGACCGGCTGGCGCTCCCAGCCGATGGGGAAGTTCCGGATCGAGCGCTGGGTCTGTGCGCCCCAGTATCGGTCGGCGGGGACGTTCAGCGGGCCGAAACTGTCGGTTTCAACGCGATACTCGGTCATGGCGGGCTCCGTTGGGCTGCGATGCGCCCGCTCTAGCCTGCCGACCCGGCGAAATCAATCGGTATGCGGCTGCATACCGGGGCGTGCCTACTTGCGGAACTTGTCGAGGCTCACCACCTCGCCCGATTTCGCGTCCTCGGCGGGGGCGTCTTCAAGCATCGGAGCCTCGTCATCC
>LFIK01000409.1_pt1 | contig 32112 bp, 40 predicted proteins | sample 643401 | NCBI WGS metagenome assembly LFIK01 (sample SAMN03777447, study PRJNA286221) | soda lake metagenome | biome: soda lake; feature: Kulunda steppe; material: water; isolation source: sample T5-Br brine of Lake Tanatar-5 | place: Russia: Kulunda steppe | collected 2010-07
CACACACACATGCATGCACACACACGCATGCACACACGCACGTTGGCACACTCGCACGTTGGCACACAGACACACATGCGTATGCGATCAAACATGTGCACTCATGCCCTTACACCCACTCTCACACACGCACGCACACGCGCACGCACGTGCATACACACACGCACACACACACACACACACACACACACACGCCACACCTCGTGCGCAAACACGTGCAAACACGCGCTTGCGCACATGCACATGCGCACACACGCTCTTAGTGTAAAGCTTGAGCCTCTGTTCTTATCCATGGCGCACGCAGATCGACCCCAGACAGACGGTCTTCGCAAGAGCTCCAGGCACCATTAAAGGACATGCATCCAATGATGTCAGTAAAGATTCAGGAGAAAGATCTCCTCACGACGACAGAGCTCGTGGCCATGGTATCGGTGGCACTTGTCACCATCCTTGTCTCCCTGTTACTGTGGTGAGTGCCGGAGTGCGCTCCTCTGGTGGCCGCTTGTACCAAGCACAGATTGAGGTCTGTTTGGGTGACGGAAGGGCACAATGCACACTGCATTGGGACCCTCCATGGTTGTAAGTTTTTCAAACATGCCACAAGTCGCCGTGTAGTTCGCTGGCAGGCCTGCACGACCTGTGTGCTCCCCGCAACAAACGTGCCTGATGCCCAGTGACTGGGAGAGGCCACAAGTCATGCTCATGTAACAAGCGTGCTTGCATGTGCACGTGTGTGCTTGTGCGCGCGCATGTGACAGGGACTTGGGGAGGCCACGAGTCATGCTCATATATCATATCGCTGGCCTGCATGGGGGATGCTGGAGCCCCCCGTCTTTTAGCACATCCTTGCCTCGGAATATTCTGGGTAGCAATGTTGATGTCTTGGTTGATCTTGCCTCACATTGCTGTGGCTGAGCACAATGAATGCCACCCAAGCTTTGGCTTGGGTACGGTGGAGCTGCTCTAAAATCTCCACTGGCCACATGTTCCTTTCTCACCCCCCGATGTTGACCTCTGGTAAGGGACTAGTGTGTGCATGTGCTCCTGCTGTGAATTAGCTTACGACACAACGGCCTATGGGTGAGCAACAAGTGCCAGGATGAGATTGGTGAGAGAGGAAAAGGTGTGTGTCCGCTCAATGTGGCCACAGTGGAATGCATGCACGGGACCATGATCAGGGGTACCGCTGCCAGGCTGGGCACAGCCTGCGCACATCCACCCCTCCTCACTCTATGCTCCATGCAGGTATTTGTACGGGTGAGGCTGCTGCATGGGCAGCTGCCCTTGGGCCTTGGTGGCCTGGAAGATGCTTCCCTCACCAAAGCAGGAGTTGTCCCATAGCCATGCAGCATGGACTGTGAGGGACCCCTGCAGTGCCCTAGCCGGCCAGCCGCCGGATCTTGCATGGAGCGGGCAAGGGCCGTTGTTGACTGGCCCTGCTGCTTTGAAAAGTACAAAGGGAATGGGGTGGGTTAAAAAGAAGTCGGGTAAGGCTTGGATGCTCAGCATCGGCTGTGCTCCTCAATGATGCAAAGGAGCATTGGCTGGGTGACGGGGCCAGGCTTGCATCAACCTTTGGCCATTGCATAATATTTGGCTTTGGAATCTTGAGGGCGCATCGCCGCACAATTGCGCGAATGCGACTTGAGACCCTATCTGATGTCGCAAGGACGTGTGCGTGTCGCTGGCTATTTGTGGAGGGCGGGTGGCGGAGCTAGCTGCTGTGCTCTGGAGCTGGGTCAGGACCTGCTGTGCAGCATCCTCTGACCAGGTGCACCCTGCCCCAGTTTTGCCTGCCGCGCAATCAACAGCCTGTTGCGCTGCGCTCACACACCCGCCTGCACTTGCGACGCGGCGTGCCGTGCTTTGCTGCCTCTCATAAGGTTTTGTGGGCGCGAGGTCTGCATCCTGTAGCATTTTACAAGTATAGTTATGCTATTGACACAGCAGCCTTGTTGCGAAGGGGGCACCCATGCAAAGGGGGCATGCATGCGTGTGGCACTGGCAAGCGGCAGAGGCAGCATCCTAGGAGGGGGGTCATTCATCATCTCCAGTACTATTTCATTGAGCTGTTTGGCTCTACCTGGTGCTGCATATTTGCCCACCAGTCACCTGTGTTGCACAAAAAATGCGGCAATACAAAAAGCAAACAGTTAAAATTGTTGACGAGCCTTTGAGTGCTTGGAGGTAGGTATTCCTTGTGTGCCATGAGAAGGCAATTATTTTTGTTGCTAGCATGATGCTCGTCCGAGCACGATGAGGCAGGCAATGTGTATCGCTACACTACCGTTTACTGATACATTACTACTGTATACGGCACATTAACTGGTATTTGTGCTTCTGTACACCGGCACTCGTTTACATTGGCGTATTGCATGATCTCGCTGCTTTGGCTCGAAAAAAACATTGTAACTGCACTAGCATTGTGTGCGTCGATGATCGGTGGCGACTTTGTGTCTGGAGCAAGATTGGGCCAGGCAAGCATCTGTTTCTTGTGACACATCATGGAGGACGGTGGCTTGGTCCTGGGTTCCTCCCAGAGGGCACAGAACACCCATGCGTCCAATGTGTGGCGAGGAGCAATGTATGTTCATCAAGCAGGGTTGACCCAAAGAAATGGAAAGGGAACTTGTGCAGTTGTTGTGCTGTGGCATGTGTGCTTCTTTGTATACCACCGTGGAGTGCAGTTGATCTTTTTTTCGCACACGCACTGATGTCCTTTGGCTCACGAATGTTGCTTATTGCCTTTGTTCTGCCTGGAAATGCAAAAGGCAGGGGTGTCCTTATCTGCCCCCAACCATAGCCAGTCTGTGACGGGCATTGGGAATTGTTTCTTAGTTGTTATATGCTGCTGACATCATACTGGTTCTTTAACACTGTTGTAACAAGAAAAGAAACCATGGTGGCATGTCGTGAAAATGTGCTTAGGATAAGCATCCACGCCTCATAACACCCTCCAGACTGCGCGCTGTTTATGTGAGTCTGGGGAGATTTGAGGTGGCTGACATCCGCACAAGGTAAGGTTTCAAGGCTGGATCCGCCGAACGAGGGCAGCTTAGCTGGTTGTGGCCTCCAGTGAGGTTCGAACCCCGAACCCACAGGTTGCGAGGGTGGATAATCGACTTTCCATCGCAGGTGCCTGCTGCCTGCTCGACTATCCGGAGCTGAAGACTTCCTAGATTCCTAGACATCCGCACAAGAACAAGTTCAAAGCCTTCAGGTGTGAATGGTAAGGGTTACAAGAGAAAGCCTTCACTGAAGGCTTCAGTCAAGAAGTGCGACTGCTAGCCTGCTCCGAGCACTTAATGAGTCATAAAAGGCTATCAAGTAAGGGCCACACAGCTGCACCTACTGAACGAGGGCAGCTTTACTGGAGCCTGTCAGGTCTGCAGCCTCAACTCAAATAGGTGTAGAAAGCTACAAGTTAGGGTAAGTGACCACCAGCCTGGACGTCAGGCTGATTGGTTTGTGGCTGGAAAATAATTTATTCATTATGTCTGAGTTGGCTGTGCAGTTGAAAAAGGAAATCAAAGACAGTCTGACCAGTAGGCAAGGCAGTAGTAGTCAGCCTAGTAGGCAAGGCACGCAAAATGTAAGGTGCCTCCACAGAAAGACTGGCAAAAAGGGAGAAAAAGGCACGAATCTTTCTTTCTGAGAGAGCAAACATAAGGTTAGGTGACATAGCTGTATCTGCCGAACAAGGGCAGCTTAGTTGGAGCCAAACAGGCCTGCTACCAACAATTGTTTGAAAAGGCAAGCAAGGTTGCTACTAGATAGAAAAGATCTAGTAGGCACAGCATTCTAGGCACTCATGCACAAACAAGGCCAGGCAATGAGTGCCTGCTTGGCCAATTAAGTCTCTTAGCCTGTTTGAGCTACTAGAGGGGGTGCGGAAGAGTTGGTGGTGCTTGACGCACAAGTTTGCCAAGTCAACACTTGGGCAATCTAAGAGGACGTGCTCTTTATCTCCAAGATGCACATAGTGCCTGTCGCACTTAGTGCAGATTCTGAGCTCGTAAGGAACTCTGTTCTGTTGTTGCCAGAGCCACTCGATATTCAAGTTGTGACCAGAGAGTTTGAGTCTGGAGAGCGCGCGTGAAAGATGGTTAACTTGAAGGGATATTCTACTAGAATAGTATCATAGGTATGAAGGCAGAGTTGGCTTGGTTGCACGTTTTGATCATCCCACCAGCCGATCTGAGTCCCAATTGGCACTCTAAAATGTGTGTGGTATGTCCTCATAACTCTATGGAAATATGCGCATCATGTGGGTGAATTTGGTCTAGATCTTTCGTCTAGATGTGTGTTCATGTCACATTCATGTCACAATCCTCATGACATGCTTAGGGAGGTCAATGTCAAATATGTAAAGAAAGGCACCAAAAACAATATTTGTGTCATCAGCCAGGCTGCCAACTTGGCTTGGAACCGACTCGGTCCGACTCCGTCCGGTCGGACGGCTCATTTGAAATCCATATGCTGTCTGGCTGTCAGCATGCTTCAATTCGAAACTTAACTGAAAGACAAAACAGTTCTTCCAGGCTCATCATCAAAACCTTGAAAAAAGGCGATTTTGGAGGAAACATCATTTTTCACAGTTATTGGAAGTGAAACACGGATGGCTCAACAAAGTCTGGTCTTACTGGCACATGTAGCCAACAGGACTTTACCCCAATGGATTCTACCAAACCTGTCAGTAGACGAACTTCAATCCTGCTCAAGACCAGATGCTATTTGCATACTGCCAGTTGGAATGAAAAATGGCCATCAAAGAGACATACAGGCTATACACCCTTCGCGCTGGGATGTACGCCTCATTGAGGTAAAATATTGTGATGATACTGACCAGAACAACAACTAGCAAGAGCAACTGAACGGCATATTGGATTGAAACACGCCCTTGCACAGCAATGCCACAAAGTAAGCCTACATACCATCCTTCCAGTATTGGAGTGATGGGGACCATCAATAAATGTTAGACTGAACTACCCCTCAGTAAGCTTGGCCTAGACAGGTGTAGAGTAAGAAAACTTACTCTCAATCTAAATACTCATTCAATTCAATATGCAACAAAGATCATAAATACAAGTAGGAGGTGAGAAACATCAAGGAAAGAACATACGGCTCTTTTCAGAACCCTCCCGACCCCCACTAGGGACCTTCTTCCTCGTTTAATGTTGGAGATTCGCCTGGTGCTTGCACCAAATGTATACTTCTTCCTTAGTACACGCAAACAGGGGTTACCTTGTTGGCGTAGTCTTTCTTTCTTTCTTTCTTTCTTTCTTTCTTTCTTTCTTTCTTTCTTTCTTTCTTTCTTTCTTTCTTTCTTTCTTTCTTGAGGGAAGGTAGTGTTTGAGGGATAAGAATGGTGTACCAAAAAGAGGCTCCAAAATCAAGATTGTTTTCAGTTAATAGCATTGATTTTGGAGCCTTTCCGGGCTGCATTCTCAACTTGATTTAAAGATAGTGTAAATTCGACCCAGTGATCAGATGTCTTCAGATCCCTGAGCATGCTAATAATAGGAAACTACCCAGCTGGCCTTTTGATGCTCGTTTATCTGCCAGAGAAAGACTTACCTCTAGTTGCCCTGGTGCCATTTTGGTCACTCCCCCACCTACTTAACAATTCAAATCGCCAACCACTCTTCATTTGCACCAGGTGTCATGCCCAACCCAGTGGAGATATATGCAAAGCTCATGAGCTCAATGTCAGTAAGAGGGAAATGCACCTCGTTGAGTTTAAGTACTAAGTACTGTGAAGATACACGGCCTGGACACCAATTGGAGGCCTCTAAAAAAAGAGCACGAAATTCTTCCAAGCGCTTGAAGGCTAAAAAATTTATCCTTCACATCATCCTGCTTGGTGTGGGAGGCTCTATCTATACCTCTCAAAGTTTAAATCATCTTAAAGAGCTCGGCCTTGTTACACAAAAAGCCCATAAGACTGCTCTTTAATTAGATGCTCACACAGTGCTTTATGCACACAAACTGCCAGACGCGCTCTTGAAAAAACCAGTTGCTGTCAAGGTCTTGGTCTGTAGCAGGGGGCGGCTTACCACCCTCAAGATCCTCACTAGTTCTATTTTCTCTGGTTGAAGACTCAGCTCTTCGGGCCAATGTGTCTATTTTTCCTTAATTGATGTAGGAAGTGATTTCACTGCCTATGTAGATATACTTTTTTCTGTAACAGAACTGTTCTCCGATTCTCCCACCAGGTTTCCGATTCAAAATACTTTGACCAGCATCAAGACCTTGAGCAATCCTTGTACTGCCAGCATGCCTCAGAGTACAGAACTCGTGTCCCCAGCTTGGTTACCAAGTTGAAACAGTTGGCTTATGTGTCCAGAACCACAGCTTCAGAGAGCATCGAAGCAACACTGTGACATGCAAAAGTGCTGGACGCGGAGAGCTGGAACAGACTTTTCTTTCGCACTGTCCTTCTGGGCAGTTGTAAGCAATGTATAAGAAAGCCATAACAAAGCGCACATAGACTGTGCCTAAGCCACATTTAAGAGTAGCACATGATCCCCACGGACACTTGGATGATCCAACACCTGGAGGAGGCTCAGTCATGCTAAAAAACTTAAAGAGCATGTAGGAGGAAGAGGAATGTTTTTGCGAATCTTCTGGACCCCCATTACACATCCCCTTCTCATGGTGAAGCTGTGCACCAGGATACACTTCTGCTCTTACACCGTGTGACATGCCACCACGGGTAAAACTAATGTTGCAGCCTTTCCTTTCCTCAACCTAGAGACGCTACATTGGGATCCCCCGCTGGGACAAATGTATTGGAAGCGAGGCATGTCCAAGCATCTTTGTTCTTAAGCTTTGCAACAGTAAAAGATTTGTTCTCAACGGTCTTAACGTGCATGCCTCTGCTTCTCAGAATAGTATGCACACGCAGTAAATTGCCGATTCATTTGCTAGTTACCCTACACAGGATATGTGTAGGGTATTTAGCAACCCTACTGCTTTCCACATATTCATATATTTGCAAGCTTTCAGACTTGCCCGCTAACACGATAATCACTTTTACACAAACACACACACACTTGATCATCAATCATGGGAATACAAATGGACAGTGCAACATCCTTGCTAAGCAGAAAATACTATGACCGATTGCCACATCAATTGCCTCAAAGATTGAAGGCCAGAAACTTCTGCTCCAAGAACTACATAGCGTCAGTCAAGCTACAGACCATCAAGTATGTCAGCCCTTTACTAAGAGTAGTAATCTCAACAGAAAGGGAAGGGTACTCTCCAAGATGAGCTAACATGGGCCACAAAGAGTTGCATGTGAATGGTAAGTAAGGGAACTACTTGGCAAAATGTTTGCGTTCACTGTTCATTAGCTATCAAAATGAATTCCCCTCACAAATTGAACCTATTCCTAAGCCCTTGCAACTAAATGCTTGATCAGGAGCTTCTTATAATAACAGCATCAAGTGACTACTTAACAAAATGTCTGCAAGAAAGTATTGTTCGCATCAAAATATATGCTAGCCATTCGCAATCCAATTCCAAAAAGGTATGGAAACACAAGCACAAGGTAAGCAAACTCAGCAAAAGCATTGTAATCATTGCCAGTGCTAACATTTATGGATACTTACTGCAAACAGAAATAGATTTAGCTTTCAGCAGCAAACAAAAGGTTTATAGCCAAATATGGTCAAAGATCAAGGCAATGTTGTCATAAATTTACTAGATGATCAAATGCGTACTTTTGAACCACTGTGCTCTGGTGAAAACAGCATTGCGCATGTCGTCCAGGAGGTGCACAAACAGAATGCTGTTATGCTGCATCACTGCAAGCGCTGCAGTTGTTCTGCATGTAAGGCTGGGACAAGCACACAAATACCTGTATAAGTACGCTCTTCTACTCTCAGCGTACAATTTGCAAGCAAGTAGGACTGGCCTCAATCCAGGACTGTTAATCGTTATTACAAATATCTAACAAATCCGCATGCTCTGCTAAGGAGACATGACAGAAAGCTCCTAGCCGGAAGGATGCAAGATACAGCATGCACAGTCAGCAAAATGTGAGGGGCGGGCTGTAGGTTACTCTTGCATCATAAGGTGTCAGAGTGAGGGCAGAAACAACAGAGCAGCTCCGTATTCTGTCCCTATGTGGCATGTCACATGGGTGCTCCATGACTTCACCCCACTTTTGCCCCACAGCCACATGTCACATGGGTGCACCATGACTCTATCCCTCTGTCTGCAGTGCACCAGAAGAGCTCCTCCAGGGGTCCATTTGTATGCAGCTGGGTTTTGCTCTCTCTAATAGCCAAAGCACGCTTGGGTCCACGTTGGGTACGCACGCTGAGCTGACAGCTAGTTACGCGCGCTCGGGCAAAGGAACAGCTCGTGATGGTGAATCCTCCAGTTACGCGCATCAAAAAGACAGATGGTCGCGCCTCCAAACATTTTAATGCACTTCTCTACAGGTGCATGCTAATCAAGCCTTAGAAAGCACAAGATCATGATACAACCCCTCCAAACAGCAGGTTGAGACCATGATCTTGCATTATCCTTTATCAAGTACAGGTCATCCACCAGTCTTATGGCTACCTACCTGCCATGAGTGAAAATACGCAAAACAGGTCCAGCAGTGCTTCAGGTTTAGCATGTGTAGGGGCGGCAGCCCAAACCAGCTCAAACCCGCAGATCAGACCAGGACAGGTCAGGTCAGGGTAAACAATTGCCCTCGTGTGGTCCCATGGCCCAGTGCACCAGTTCAAGCAGGCTTTCAGAGGAGGGGGAGGGGGGCAACCCCGGAGCTGGAGCTGCAGCACCCTGCCCCTGCTCTGCTGGTGTTGCATGCACGGGCAGGGCCAGAGACAGGCCTGCCCCCTGCAACTGTGCCTGCTCCTGCAGCAGCCGCTGCTGTTCTGGCATAAGCAAGACCTCCTCTTGTGCCTGCTGCTGCTGCTGCTGCTGCCACAGCAAAGGCGTGGGCAGTTCCAGGTTGATTGATTGCTGCTGCTGCTGCTGCTGCTGCTGCTGCCACAGCAAAGGCGTGGGCAGTTCCAGGTTGATCGCTTGCTGCTGCTGCTGCTGCTGCTGCTGCTGCCGCCGCAGCAAAGGCGTGGGCAGTTCCGGGTTGATCGCCTGCTGCTGCTGCTGCTGCTGCCACAGCAAAGGCGTGGGCAGTTCCAGGTCGCTCACCTGCTGCTGCTGCTGCTGTTGCTGCTGGTGGGGCTGCAGCTGATTCCGGATCCGTGGGAGCTGCTGCCTGTTGTTGCCGTCCCGCAACAGGGATTGGAAGTCGTCCAGGGCACCAGCCTGCTGCTCCAGCTGCTCCAGTGTGTCTTCAGAGGACATGAAGGGTAGAGTCCCGTCAAGGGCCTTCCCCAGCTCAAACAGCTCATCTGCGACCTGGCACCAAAAAGGCAGGTAGACACTTCTTTCCACCAAGTTTTAGATGTGTTATGGTTCAACAAGCAGTCATGACAGAATCTCAAAGCGCATGCTGCGCAGCTTTGGCCTTATGCAGCAAGAGGAGGCCTGTACCTGTTCCATCCAGGTCAGAACAAGAATTAGAAATCAATGTTTGAGCTCATCTGCAACCTTAAAGCTTTCGGTTAGGCAACAGAGCCCTCGGTAAAGGATTGGCTTTTCCCCTCGGGCGTCTGAGCATATGCATGGCTTTTTATGCAAGCATTGGGGGTGTGCAACCGTAAACCTTCGCCAAAACTTGTGCCTGAGCCTAACCCACACCAAACTAATAGCATAGACAGTGAAAGAAAGATGTAAGACAAGATCCAGGGGATTAAGGAGCAAAGTAATACACAACTTTTGGGGAACCCTGGTGGCACCCACCACACAGAGTGGCAGTGCTAATTCAAGCACCACAAATTTTATGGAATTCTTTCAGCAGTTTTGCCGGGCCTCAGGACAAGGATATGAAGGGCTTCATTGTAACACCAAGAAGAATGTTCGATTTTGTCCTGAGTTTTTGCTCACTCACACAGAGCATAAGCACATGGCACACTTGGTGTTATGAAAAAGGCTGATTGTCTCGGTAGAGCACTTGGTCTTTGCTCATCCACTCCGGTCAACATCATTCAGCACAGAAGCAGCAACATAATGGCCAAACTGTGGGACAACAAACAGGAGTGGGAATGTGCTTATCATGGGCGGCTTACGACCCATCTGCAACGGATCTGCTGCAGTTTCTCTAGCAACAGGATGTGCAGCAACTCAGACGCAAGAGTGCTTTGTTGGAGCGATAATTTAATGGTTGAATGCATGCTTCCATAGAGGTGCAACAACATGCAGCAGTGCTCTTTCTTTGCATTAGCAAAAGGTGAGCCAGCAAGCTGCCCTTGCTCCAACTAGGCACTCAACAACTGCATTCAAGCTGCATGCAGCTTGGTACCAGCACATGCAGCTTAAGCACCAGCACATGCAGCTGCATGCAGCTTGGTACCAGCACATGCAGCAACATCTTATCTGGCGGAGAGCTCTAGGCAAGACAGAGCAGCACGTCTGAGAAATCGTTGCGCCCTCCATGGCAGGAGGTCTTCCAGCTGAGTGCACAAGATTGCCCTCCCCTTCCAAGTGTAGTGCTGATCTCCCTCTTCCCTCCCTTATTGGGATTGTTACAGGCCATTCCCTCCACACACAAAAGGTGCAGGCCAGCATGCAGGACGAGCATAAAGGTTTTTGGGAAAGGAGGCAGGACTGCGTCAGGAGAACGCTCAGTGCCTCAGGGGTGCACCGCAAAACGCGCACAAGGCGCCCCAGGTCTCTTGCGCACCGGCCTCTCACCTGGTCGTGGCTCCTGTCCCCCTGGAATTCGAAAGCACGCGCCATCTCATGCGCGTCAAACATGCCACCCGGCATGTGGGCCATGGCCTCCACGTCACCTGCATGTGCCATGGCCGTGGCCAGCTCAGCTGCCTTGCGCACCTTCAAGCGACTGCTCTCGTCATTGCACCCCCCAACCATCTCTGGCAAGGGGGGTGCACGCATCTCATGCAGCAAACACGAGCCTCATCTAAGCAAGCACGCCCATGAGGGGCTTCAGCTGCATGGGCCCCACATTGAGCAAGCACGCCCATGAGAGATGCACGCAGCTCGAATACTACACACGCACGCAGTGTACACATCACACATGCACGCAATCCACACGAGCCGTGCATTGAGCAAGCACGCCCTGGATAAAGTGGACTGCTAGCCCCTTGATTTGGAGGACTGCCAGTAAAGGAGCAGCGCTTGAGTCCCACATCAATTGAGCATTATGCCGTGCCATAAACCCAGCTCGTTGTTTTAAAAGGGCAGGTGAGCAAGCTCAAAGATCAGAGCCATCAGACAGAGGTTTGCACCCTGGACACTTGAAACAATCCCATGCGCTGTTTGAGGAGGCAAAGTGCTTGACAGCCCTGTGCCTGCATTGACGAGTGGCGCTCTGCTGCAAGACTGGGCGCCAAGACTTTCCACTGGCCACTCCTGCCACTCAAAAGGCCATTCAGCCATCCTTCAGCTACATGTCAGTATCCCTAACATCCCTGACAAGCAGAGTTTTGGCCCGGTGAAAAGCCATGACCTGTGTTTTTGGGAGCCCCGTAACACTGGGATCATGGCCGGCAGGGAATGGCCGTCAGAAGTGCGTCCACGGGCCAGCGACTGCCCTACCTGCCATCGACGTCAAAAGAGGCCATGCCTGCATCTGCGGCACAAGCGCTGCCGTCGCCTCCGCGCTGGGCGCATGGGGAGCCGACGGCGGCGGCAGGAAGTCCGGCAGCAGGCACAGTACCCCTCCTGCTGCTATCCCCTGCCCTGCAGTGCCGGCCGCCCCCGCTCCTGCCGTTGTTGCTGCTGGTGCTGCTGCTGGTGCTGCTTCTGCTTCTGCTTCTACTTCTGCTGCTGTGCTGAAAGGCTGTGGCGGCCGTGGATGGAGCTGCACGGCACACTGCAGTGCCGGGTGACCTGTTGCAGGGTGCGCAGCTTTTTCTGAGGGTCGGGGCGGGGGCGGGGGCACTCTCTGAGGCCTGCCACGCGGCCGACGCGCAAGCTGCGGCGCGGCAGGAGGGAGAGGCGGAGGTGGCTGGACCCTGCCTGGAGCCGGCACGGCAGCTGCTGCTGGACCTTGTGGCAGGGAGGGCACCGCTGCCGCGGTTTGTGTAGGCGGCTGTCCCCAGCTGCCAGAGCCTGGGTGCTGACCCGCTCCTGCACACGCCATCGACGTGGGTGCTGCTGCTGCTGCTGCTGCTGCTGCTGCTGCCATTCCTGGATTGGTCTGGCTCCGGATCCTGCTGTTGCCGCTGCCACCACCACCACCCACACCGCGCGCGCGCGTGTGGTGGCTGCTCCCGCCGCTGGCGCCTTGCGCTTGCTTTGAGCTGCTGCTGCTGGAGCTGCTGCTGCTGCTGCTGCTGCTGCTGCTGGCCACCCGGAGGGCGGCGCCTGCAGGCAGCTGCACATTGTTGCTGCTGCAGCTGCTGCTGATGTTCTGGAGCAAGGGCGGGGGCTGGATGCTCACAAGCCTGCCGCTACTCAAAGCCTGCGGCTGCAGCTGCAGCTGGGGCTGGGGCTGGGGCTGGGGCTGCTGCGAGAGCTGCTGTGAGGGCTGAGCTTGGGATTGGAGCTTATTGCTGATCAGGCCTTGCAGCATGCGCACCTGGAAAAGTGACCAGCCAAGCCAGGCGTGGATGCAGCAATGTAGCGAGCATGAGCCCTCTGCTTGCGCGTGTGATACCCAGCAATGCTGCGAGCACAAGCCCTGCATGCGCGTGCTTCCAGGCTCACAGGCAAGCAAGCGCCGCGGTCCCCCCAAAGCAAGGCAAGCACGTTCTGCGCCTTGGCAGTCCACACCTGCCCGCACGCCTGTGTGCCTGGCTTGCGCTCACGAAGTGGCCACCAAGGATCTGCCCGCAGACACACACATGACATGCGGGGCACAAGCGGGACCGTGCCTGTCCCAGCTCTGCTCCAATTCCACAGCCTACTCCTATTCCACAACTCTGCTCCTATTCCACAACTCTGCTCCTATCTCACAACTCTGCTCCTATTTCACAGCCTACTCCTGTTCCAAAACTTTGCTCCTACTCCACAGCCCACTCCTATTCCACAACTCTGCTCCTATTCCACAACTCCGCTCCTATTCCACAGCTCTGCTCCTATTTCACGGCCTGCTCCTGTTCCATAACTTTGCTCCTACTCCACGGCCCACTCCTATTCCACAAATCTGCTCCTATCCCATGGCCTGCTCCTGTTCCACAGCTCTGCTCCTATCCCACAAATCTGCCCCTATTCCACAGCCGGCTCCTATTTCCACAACTCTGCTCCTATTCCACGGCCTGCTCCTTTACCACAACTCTGCTCCTATTCCACGGCCTGCTCCTATTCCACAGCTCTGCTCCTATTCTATGGCCTACTCCTATTCCAAAGCTCTGCTCCTATTTCACTGCCTGCTCCTGTTCCAAAACTCTGCTCCTATTCCAAAACTCTGCTCATATTCCAAAACTCTGCTCCTATTCCAAAACTCTGCTCCTATTCCACGGCCTGGAAGCCGGACAGACCTTGAGAAGCAACCCCCGGCCATGCAAAGCATGCAATCCCCCACGCTGCCCACCCACCTGCAGCTCAAGCATCTGCTGCCTGCCGTGCAGATGCGCAGCCAGCTGCAGCCGCTGCGGCTGCTCGGCGCGCGCGCGCTGCACGGCGCCGCGTACCTCCTGCAGCTGCTCCAGCAAAATTTGTTGCTGCTGAAGGGCTGCCCCAAGGTCCGGGCACGCAGCTGGTAAGAATGGCAGTAAGTTCTGTTGCCTGTCCGGCATTGGCTGGTTTTGTGGCTGCAAGCTTAATTGGAGCGGCACTGCTGCCATCGCCGCTGTTGCCGCGGCAGCAGCTGCGGCTGTTTTGCTGCCCGGAAATGAAGTCAAGAGCAGCTGCTGCGCGTGGTAGGCCTGGCTTGCTGTGCTGGGAGGCGAGTGCGGGAGGATGGGCTGCTGCTGAGCGGCTGTGATGGTGCCAACAAACAACTCAGTGCTGGTGGCGTTGCTCGGCAGGGGCAAGCACTGCTGCTGCTGCTGCTGCTGCTGCTGCTGTTGATCTTGATCTATCAGGCAAGCCTGCAGGGCTCCCAAAGGCGTACGCTGCGGTTGGGCTTGCCCAACTGCACGCCCACCCACAAAAGGCGGGGGCGTGTACTGCTGCTGCTGCTGCTGCAGCTGCTCTTGCAGTGCCTGGGGTATGCCAGGGAGCAGGGCGCAGGGCGCCGGCTGTGGCGGTGTGGTGTGCCCTGCTGTGTGTGTGCCTGTGTAAGAGGCGATGGGCTGCAAGGGGGCTACTGCCGTGCCCATGGTGGTGGCAGCGGCAGGCAAGGGCGCCAGGGGACCAACCGTGGGGGCATGGGTGGGGTGCAGCTGTGCGGCCGTGCGTGCGTGTGAAGGGTGCATTGGCTTAGCTACCAGGGCAAGATCCGGGTGCAGCTGTGCAGCCTGTGGGGCATGGGTGGGGTGCAGCTGCGCCGCTGTCGGGGCATGGGTGGGGTGCAGCTGTGCAGCCATCGAGGCATAAGTGGGGTGCAGCTTCACCGCCGTCGGGGCGTGGGCAGGGGGCAGTGGCGCACGCGGGGCATCCAGCGTGCCCTGCGCCCAGCGCAGTAAGTCCGCGGCCTCCGCTGCCGCAGGGCAAGCATCTGAAAGCGGGGCGCCGCCAACCGCTGCTGCATCAGGCGCAAGCACAGGCAACGCTGCAGCAGGCGCGGTGGCTCTTGGGGGCGACTGGAGGGCCAGGTCTGTGTGCGGAACACCTGCATGAGCTGCTGCTGCTGCTGCTGCTGCTGCTGCACTTGGCGATGCAGCTCCTGGTGCTGATGGTGGTGTGGTTGCACCTGCCTCTGGTGGAGCTGCTGCTCCTGCTGCAAGCGCAAAGCCAGCCTGCGGAGCAACGGATGCCTGGGCTGCCTGGGGAGTGCTGGCGGCCATGTGGGTCATGGTGGCGGCTGGCAGGAATGCAGGGGCAGGTGTGTGTGCCCCACACCCCAGAGCTACTGCTGCGCTGGCCTTGGCTGGGAGGGGCAGCTGCGCCGGTGGCGTGTGCAGCAGCTCCTGCAGCAGCAGAGCTTGATCTGGCGTGCTGTGCCCACTGCGGATACTGTGTGCTAGGCCCAGCAGCAGCGCGCACGCCTCCTTCTGGCCTGTGTGTGTATGTGTGTGTGCACATGTGGGGGGAAGGGGGTGTGCAGGTGCACCCGGTGCATGAAGAGGTGAGGTCTGTGGCACACAAGAAGCAACGGCCACCTGCGCAATGTGGCAGGCAGAATGTGCACGCAGAAGTGTGGCATATGCCAGGCAGGGCGCACATGGAAGCAAGGCACATGCCTGCTGCAGCAATGTGCATACGCCGCAGGTTTGCCCTTCCATTGCAGTCCCTTATGACTAAGTGTGCAGAAAGCAAAACTGTGATTTGGAGCCGACCCAGGAGCTTTGCACACGTGACAGAAGGCAGGGATCCAGGAGCAATGAAGTGCCTCACCTGGACAGCAACTTGAGCCTATCTAGGCAACCAGGCACATTCACACACACACACACACACACACACACCACATGCACGTACAAAGCTGCACTCACTCATGCACACATTTGGCAGGTCACGTGCTTCTCTACCACATGCATGCGCCACAGCACAGGAAAATCGGCACATGCGCACGCACACAGCACACGCACATTTGCTAGCGCCATCCCTAAAGAGTTAGGCTGCCTGTGTGTAAGCTTGCCATGTATGCAGACACACCTCCATACTCCGCAATCTGCGCTGCAGACACCAGGCGCTGGCAGAGGTCACTTTCCTGCTGCTGCTGTGCCAACCCTGCCCGCACGTTCCCCCCCTGTTCGGTACCCCCAAACACGCTTGGCTGCTGCTGGGGCAGCACAGGGTGCTTTGCGATGCGCGCTTTTCCCTGCAAGGCTTGCTGCTCAGCAACGTCCTCCTGCGGGGAAGCAGCGCCGTGCAATGGCGGTGAGGGTGAGCAAGCGGTCTGGGAGTGCAGTATGGTGCATACAGAGAATTTAAGAGATGCTAAAAGCTGTAAGAGTGCAGCCACACTCATGGTATAATCAGTGGTAACGAGTGCAAACAAGCATTGCAGGAGTGCAGAGGGGCACACGGTAGTGCATAGCACCGCAAGGCGGGTGGTGGAGCTGTACTGTGCGGCATAAAGGGGTGCAGCATCATGCAAAGGAAGTGTGTGCAGTATTGCAGAGCCAAGGCAGACACATGGTGTGGCGTACGGCAGAATGGCGTGAAGCACTGACACAGCAGGCAGGAGCGCAGTCATGTCCAATCAAAGATACAAAATCACTGAAACCAACAAAGTTGAGATCTTTAAATTGCATTCTGCACCCCAGAGAAATGCAGCTGAGCCACAACACAGGCCTGCTTTACGGAATGCGCTTTGCAAGATTTGCTCTTCATGGTGCAGAGCTAGATGGTGATACAGGCAGCCAACCTTAGGGATGTCAGGCTTGAAGTGACGAAATTGATGATCAGACTTTAGGCACACTTTGCCTTCTTTTTGTATTTCCTTACGACAGCCATGCTAGCTAGAGCCCTGCTTGCTGCTGCAGAGAGTGACAAGGCTTGGCGCAAGGATGGTGCTGCCTTCCATCCTTTGTTCCCTACAACCATGCTGGCCCAAGCCCTCCTTGCATCTGCCAAGAGCGGGAGATATTGAGCGCGAGGAAATGTGCACGCTACATTGTTCGCTGCTGAGGGGTGCCAGCACTTGCAAGGGGTGAGGTATGCTGGAGCATCACAGAAGGCAAACTTGTATGCGTGCTGAGCAGGGGTTGACCCATTTTGAAGAGGCCCAAATGGGATTTGGATTGACTTTTGCATGCAAGGGGAACACTTTGCCAATCCTTTATGTCTCAAGCCTGTCTAGGCCATGGACCTTGCTTGCCAGGCAAGGGATGGTCATGTGACTAACTGAGCTGCAAGCAGGGCACTTGTGGGGTTTGTGCACTCTGCGCAAGATGAACATCAATTTAATGAACAAGGCCTCTCTCACAAGCACACGCATGCGGGCATGCCCACAAGCAATAGGGCATGCTTTTTGTGCAACTTTTATCACCTGTGTTTTTTCTTGGAGCTTCTTAAGGTGCGTGTTCCACCTGAACAATGGCGTACGAGCGAGAAATTGTATCCAAGTTTTTTGCCCGATCTCAGTCGCATCATGGCATGCACAATAGAGTCCAGCGTATGAAAATGCACTTGATAACGCATGCAGCATGTCACTCTGTTTCTGTAGATATGAGTGTAGGTGCTAGCCATTGCGTCAAAAGGTTGGATGGGTACCATTAGCTAGTGTGAGAATGACTTGAACAATGCATGCTCATCGGTTTTCATCTTTCATGTCCCTTCTTTAGGGCAAACTTGAATTTGCCAAGTGATTTACTGAGTTGCACCAATTGTACCAATGGCAGATACAAGTGGAGCCTCTGCATGCTAAAACCTCACCTGTTCTTGATCTGGTTGTCAGTGCGGCCATTGCCGACCAGCCTTGCAATTCTACTCCATTTGTTTGTCAGATTCCCCAACTGGGCCTGTTTCATGGAAACCGGAAATCATCGTGGGCGCTCAAGTGCCAAGCGAGAGTGCGGAGCAGCCAGAAGAGATGCAGAAAGTGCATCAATTCAGTGGCTAACTCACAGATGGTGCATCAACTCCTTGGCTAGCTCATGGCAATATCTATCTAATCAACATCTTGCTTTAGCTTTTTGAATAAAGCACATTTAGTTTCATCTCGTGCATTGATTGCATAAGCACCCACCTTGATGATGATTTGGTCCTCTTCGGGTGTCAAAGGACTCTTATTCACCTTTGCATCCAGGTGATTCAAGTACCTGCCAATTGAATGCAAATGAAGATGCATAGAATCAAATTTGAGGGACAAATCATCAAACGCAAAGCAGACATGTAACCAAGAGCAGCTTTCAAAACTCTGCAATCAAAGCAATGTTCCTGCCAACTAGATGCATGTCCTCATGAGCGTGAAAGCCCCAGGGACTTTAAAGATATAACTTGAACCTTGTAGGCCTAGCAAAAAATTTGCATGTAATACCTTGTTTAGCAAGCTGTAAGGCCTCTGATCAGAAGCACAAGGATTTCATGCTGTCTTTGCTATCTGCAAATAACTCCCAAACCCAAGCTTTGCCATGTATCGCTTTGCTACAACCTAAATGATGGCCTTGGGTCTTGTCTTCTCCCTTCTGATACATACCAGATAACACATTTGCACGTGGAGGATATTTGTACTTAGATAAGTGCTACACAAGCGGTGCCAGTGATTGATGTGCACTTAGGAGTTGCATGTAAGCCTGTGATAAGGATCAGGTTCTGAGCCTTCAACCGCTTGAGAAATGAAAAAGAAAGAACAGTTCCTCATGCCCTTGGTAAAGGGGAATTGCGCAATGCCCCTTCACAATAACAGCTATGTAGAGCATCCTGCGGTATAATTGTTGTTGTTTGCATCTGCACATGTGCACAGCAACACACCTGAGCCTGCAGCTCTTGCTCGTGCGCCCTGGGATAATCTGTGCAGCCTGCTCCCATTTTTTTGGCCCGTGCTGCTTGACGTACGCTATAAGTGTGGCATCCTCCTGCGCACATGTAGTGTGTTTAATTTGTTGCTCCAAGTTTCCAGGGCGTGCATCACCACACTTGGGGGAGCAGGTTCGCCCTTCTTGAAGTGAGCGTTATCAACAAGTCCATTGGGCCAAGTCGAGGCCCTTTTTGTTCAGCATATGATTATCAAGGCATGTCATGGTTTAATTCATGCCTCCACCTGGGATGGTGGCCTCCATCGCGTTCATCTATGTCAAGTATGCACAGTTCTAAGCACAGAACTAGGCTAAGGGGCCATAAACCCCCTGATGTCTCCAGCATTTCTTTCACCATTACCAAATACCACACAAGTTGTGCGCTGCACAATTCAAAACCTAAAGCTTTTAGCTCAATCCTGTACTACTCTGTAGTACATGCTGTGTTCTTAAAATCAGGTGAAGTGAGGTTAAATGCAGGCTTGTAGCCCCTGTTTGCACAAGTACATAGGGTCGTGAATTTTGAATGCATGGAAGCATACAGCTTGGGCTGCTGCCTTGCAAACCCAAATACTAAGCTTTTCAACATTCATATGCAAGGTGGCTAAGGAAAGTATTAATTCAAGCGTGCTGCACTTTTGAGAGCCAGTCATGGGGGCCTCCACACAATTCAAGCCCTAGCTGAAGGATTAAAATCAGCAAGGGAGTGGAAAATGTTTGAGAATATTTCCTTTGCATCACAAGAAGTCAGTGCACAGGACACGCATAGACATGAGGCAGCCATGCGCTTGTTCTTTCCTGTGCTGGGATAAACAACAGTGATTTTTTCGCGCTGTTTTGCCGTTCCCAGACCTACATCTTCTCCTAAAATGAACGATCAAAATACCACCTTCTCATCCCATGGCCTGGCAGTGTACGTGTCGTCATCGTCCCCCGCTCTGGTTGCCCCGCTTGAGTAGCGCTGCGTCTGGCATGGGCCTGGTCTAGTTGTCTCAAGAATCCCAAGAGACCTGTCCCGCTTCATGACAGCAGGGGGATGGCTGATTTTCCAGGGACCAGTATGCGCACGTGGTCCAACACGTTCTGTGTGTGTAGCTGCGCACAGCTTCTGTGCTGAGGGCTGTTGACCGGCTCGACCCAGTGCCGTGTGTTCTCAGGAGGTGTCAAAGGGCTCCAACAGGCACCATCCATCCACTGTGCATGATGTAACACAATAGAGGCACTTTTTTTGTCGAAGTCTTAAGCAGAACAGATGATGTCTGTTGAGGAGCCCTCCGAAATTTCTCTCGCTTACCTCCTCTGTCTCTTAAGACGGGCCGCTCCCTGGTGAAATTCGAGACGCTGCCTGAAGACTGCTAATCTAGTAGACTGGAGTGCCTGGAGGCCCCAGGACGCTGCGACCGCTCCTTTCGAGCCGACTCTCCGCCTCAAATCGGGCGACGCGGGCCTCGAGGCTATAGTCCACACATCTGATCGTTGAAAAGGTCCTTAAATAATTCACGTATACTTGCCTTAAGGAAGGAATTTGTAAGTGCCTCGCATCGACAGTCTGCGTTGCATTTGTAATAGTTTTCTATCACTTAGTCCGTGCCAGTGTCCTTATGGAGCAGAGCGAACACATATTTGCCCGCCATGATCCTGTCCGATTTGTTGGCCCAAACACGAGACCAGAACAGGTCTAATCAACGCTGCACGCGCTGCAACTTTGACACCAAACCTTCCAGAGCTAGGGCTGCATCCAAGATTGAAACAACTGCACAGTCACTGCATCTCCCAGCGCTCGTTGTCAATATCCGCAGCCACTTGCTCCCCCATCTCCCATCTATCAGTCAGGCCCCGTTCATCAGGGCTCACGCGGCGGCGCAGGGGCGAACGAGAAATTGCACGCCTTGGGCTTCGGCTCAAAGGGCGGCGACGCATGGGTGGGCTGTGAAGGGGTGGGAGGGGGCAAGCATAGATTTGTCGAGGTCATTATGACGGTCACTAAGGTGGGGCAAGCATGTTGTCATTTGGTGTGACGTCTCATCTAACAAATAGGTGTGCTCGCACTGCACGAGCCAGAGCAGCACTGTTGTTCATGCCTCCCCTCGTCATCAGATGGGGATGTGCAATCCATGACAAAACAAGGTCATCATCCTCACGTAAAAAGCAGGTAGCACCGATGCTGCGCCACTGCTTGGAACTGATAGACCACCATGCAACATAATCCACGCCCAACCTGACGCCTGGGCATTAAGTTGCTGGTAATCAGAGCCAGCTGCAGCAGCATTGCCCCCTCTGTAGGCACATGCACACACCTTCGGGTGAGGCGGCGTGGGAGAGGCGAGCGGCTGCGTTGCCTGCGGGGGCTCAAGCTGCTCCTGCGCCTGCAGGCACATCCGGGGAAGGTGGCACATCAGAGGCAGATGGCCAGAGAAATTTACACAGAGGAAGGGCTTTGGGTCAGGGCAAGCTTGTACAACAGAGATGTAAAAGGCTGAGCTTTACTTTGGAATGGGCCCTGCACCCTGAATAGTTGTAGTTAGGGGTCGGAACTGTTACAAATAATGTTTAGAAATGTCATATAATGATATATAACATTACAGACTTTTCAAAACATAACAGTGCAAAGGTTGGGCCAAATTCGCCTTCTGGCATCCCCTTACACCCCCATAATCTCAACAAGCAACTTCTTGATATTGAAATTGAGAGGGGATCAAGCTTATGGATCCTAATCGAATCCAAGCTAGAAAGGAATTGGCCAAGGAAGGCACAAAGCCCTGTGTGCAAGGGCGCATGAAGCCTGAAGAGCTCACATCAGGCAAGCCTAAATACTGGGTGTCAGTCCTAAAGTAGTAATAAAGCCAGCTTGTGCGGGACCCTGTGTGCTGGAGTGCAAGAGGTGTAAGGCTGATACCGGCCCCAATAATCCCTTCCAGGCAGCACAACGCCAAAAGTGTACAGCAGCAATATTGCCAGCAGCGGGCTTGCGTAGCAGACCTTAAAAGCAGCAAACCGGTGAGTAGGAGGAGGACGTCAACAAAATTGGGATACATTCTAGTCCCACACATGTGTACAGCCCAATGGGTAGCTACCTATACCCATGGGCACCCTGACCATTCTGCTGCTTTGAAGAAGCACGCTGTCAGTGATTTTTCAGACAGCAAAAGCAAGCACCACGACCCAGCACATGTTGCAGCGTTTGCGCTTGACCCGACCAACCTCATGGTTGAGGAGGGTAAGTGAGCTGCGAGCATAAGTGCCTTCGTTTTGCACCGAGTAATAAGCTCTACAAAAAGTGGTTTATGCTTGACTTGGATGGAATGGCAGCTGATTTTTACTGCTTGTGTCAGCTGAACGATTTGGCATTTCCATAGCTTGCTCTCATGCAAATGCACGCATGCAGGTAATATCTGCATACCCTTTAGCAAGCTGAATGCTAAGCACTAGGAGGAGGTGCTCATGCTTAAGCTACAAGCTTGTAGTGCACCTGAATGGAGGCAGGGATGATAGCAGCGTGAAAGCAGCAGTCAGCAAGGAGCGCAGAGATGGACATAGGCGATTGCATGAGGTAGCGGATGTAGCCTGCCACCTCTTCAAGAGACTTCTTTGCAGACCCTACTAAGCTGCAGATCAGTATCCCCCCTAAGCCTGACTTCTTGCCCAACTTCTGGCTGACCAAGGCCAACAATCTGTTTCCCTACCTTGTGGTGGCTGTCGGCAAGCTACTCTCTGCCCATGCCATGTCTCTTACTGCCAAGTGCAACTGGGGTGCATGAGGTTCCATCTACATCACCTTGCGCAACAGCCTTGGCCTTGAGACAGCGGAGAAGTAGTGTTTTTTGTGAAGGCAAACATGCTGGAGGAGTGGTAAAGCTAGGCAGCAAGTAGGAGGAGCAGGTTTGCAGCAGGGGGCAATTTGAACAAGCTTGAACGATAGCACTGAGGCAATGGGGATTGTCATGGGGAGTGCCCAGCCAGATTAGGTATAACATCATTGTCTGACTTCCTAGCTGGCACCTGACAACTGAACTATTTTTCCAACTTGCGATTTTGCAGAGGGGCAGTTTTCAGCCTGCCCCACCCTCTTAAAATCTGGTGGTAAACCTTTTTCCCCTTGGGGATGCACTGTGATCTACAACAGAAATATGAAAAGTTAATAGCGTTTTATTGCTATATAATGTGTTACAACGTGTGATATAATCTCTCATGTAACGTTATACGTCGACCCCTACAGTTACAGTGCCCCTTTGCTCAAGGCCCAGCCCCACACACTCCAGCAGCACTATCGAGGTCCCACCACTTTTACTTGTCACACCCCTCACACACGGGAGTGCATGCCCGACACACGGGACACACACCCAACACCCAACACGCACCCAGCACACACAAACACACACGCACATGCACCCTAACCCCCCCTCACACACGGGAGTACACACCAGATGCGCACCTCTCACACACGAGGAGTGCACACCAGGCACACAGTTCACTGTGAAACCAAAACGGTCAAGTTCAGTGGGCGGACTGCACACAACGCACCTGCGCGAGGGGGACCGAGAGCGCGAGCGCGAGTAGTGCCTTGAAGAGCGCTGGCTGCTGTCTGAGAACTTGGTGGACCTGCGCAAGCATGCGCACAGGTGCACCATTTTGCTCGCAAGTGCGCACACGTGTGCGCTAGACAAGTGCTCAGGAAGGAATTCACGCCACAGTGCAGGGCCCGCTGATGACGTGGTGGACGCTGACTGTGCGGCTTGGGCTCAACCGCCACGTGTGGGTGTGTGGGTGTGTGGGTGTATGTGAGCAACACACAGTGCTTGCAACAGGAAGCGCTGGGTTAGCAGGTGCTTGCTGGTAGGCGCACTCAAGTGTGCACACACATCTGCGCGCAAGTGCCCTCACGGATGTGTTGGAATGCAAACCAAGGGCGTGAGACAACCAGGCTGGATGGAGTGCGGTCGCTCGTCACCAATCAAAGCAGCCATGGGGCCTAGGGAACAAGCAACTGCACTTGGGGCACAGCAGAGGTACTCACACAAGCAGCACCGTGGCGCCGCGTGTGTCAGTCCGGATGTAGCCCTCCTTCTGAAACCAGTCTGCGAGCTGGCGGAATGCGTTGACCCCGGCTTTGCTGAAATGCCAGCTCCTGCATGAGACAGATGCAGGTGGGGAGAGTGCACGAGCCCGCCACGGTGCACGCGCGGCCGCCCCATTCATGCTGCGCCACCAGCGACACTGACCGCGGGCTCGTGTTCTGCCCTGTCAAGCAGCGGTCAGCGGCTCTGACCGGCCATACCATGCCCTGTGTGATTTCTTGCCCTGTTGATGCAGGAAGGCCTATTTTGGCGACGCGTGCACTGCCACTGCCAAAGGGCACACTGACACTGCGAGAGAGGGCACCCTCAGCGCTCCTGTGCCATTGTTCATGTGCTCCATGAGACACATTCTTCGCCTGTGCCAACAGACAGGCACCTTCCTTGCTGCCATGAAGCACTGCAAAGGTCACCTTTTCCACTTTTTGGACAAGTGCCAGGGCAGCCACACCAGGCCATGCACCTGAGTGGCACCAGCTGGGGGCGATAACAGGGGCAGCAGGATCGCACACACTCGACCAGCTCTGAGGGCAATAACAGGGGCAGCAGGATCCCACACACTCGACCAGCTCTGGGGCATCTGGCTGCCACCAACTCAGGCGCATGGGCAGCATGCATATACGCGCGAGCCTGCACTCACCTGCACATCACACCATGCGCACCTGCAAAACACCATGCACACGCTCAGATACGCGTAGCCCGCCCAGTTCTTGAGCAGGCAGGCGCACATGCATACGCGCGCGCTGCCAGGGCTGCCTTACCCCATATGTATCCCCACCTGTCCTCCTGGCGCATGATATCGTTGATGCATGAGATGTTGCAGGGCAGGCGGCGGCGCTCTACGAGCCTGAGCACGGCATCCCGGAAGGCCTGCTGGATGCGAGGCGACACGTCAACCTCGGCCAGGTTCACGGGCTCGGCGGGCCCCCTGTTCCTGCAGCACAGCACAGCAGCAGCACGCACACGGTTCAAACTGGTTTTAGTCTTTCACCAAACATTAGTGTTCCTTCTGGCATTTGTAGCTGCAGCTGCTGCTGATTGTTCTTCTTCTTCTTTTTCTTCTTCTTCTTCTTCTTCTTCTTCTTCTTCTTCTTCTTCTTCTTCTTCTTCTTCTTCTTCTCCTTCTCCTTCTCCAAAAACAGCCTTTTTCCACCTAAAGGTTTTGGTTGCAGGCTATGGGCTTCAGCTAAGCTGCCCTTGTTTGGCGGATACAGCTATGTAACCTATCCTATCCTGCGGCACAGCAGCTGCACGCAACATGCTGAGGCCCTTGCCACTGGCGTCTTTGAACAGCACCACCTCCCTGCGCAGGTTTCCTCTTGCTAGAGCAATACACCCATGCTCGCTCCCTGCCAACACATTCCCTGTTCGTCTAGGGCTCAATCAATGCCTGCAAAACACTGTGTTTCTAACAGGGGCGAGGCTTGTGATGAATCATTATTAATGGAACAGGAACTTCCTGTTGTAACCATCAGATCTGACTACCAGGCTCCTTCAAGACCTTCCAGACATCCAGGGTGCCATACTCCAGACTACCGGTGCTTTTTAGCACCACTAGGTGCTGGTCTCTTTACAATGCCAGCTGCTGCAGCAAACACAAGCACATGGGCATGTACGCTTTTGGAATTTCCCCACACCAACCTGCTTCGGCTGCGCCGCCTGCGCCCTTGCAGCCGTGCATAGTACGGAGGGGAGTGTGAGCGGTACCGTGAATGGAGGGGTGAGCGCGAGCGCGATCTCCCCCTGCAGAGAATCCCGGCAGTTCAGCACACAAGGCCCCGTGTAATAGTGAGAGAAGCGCCAGTGGTCCTTGTGTGGTTGTGGGAATAGGACCAGAGGCCTTTGTGAGGTTGTGAGGAAAGCACCAGAGGTCCCTGCGTGAGTAAGAAAGCGTCCACAGGGCCTTGCGTGACAATAGAAGAGTGTAAGTGGTCCTTGTGAGAAGAAACAACGAGATTGTAGACAAGTCACGTGGTCGTGTGGTTCATTCAATAGAGTGTCCGATATCCTTGACTTAATGTCAGAAAACCAAACAATACAACAAGTAGAGCTCTAATTCTTTTGATACGCACGACTTAGGAAGGGGGCAGCGGTCTAAAGGAGTGCAGCCGACAGCTTGCACCACGCGCACTCCTACCGCTCTGCCCTGCCCCCTCAGACTCAACAACCGGTATAAATGAGGAAAAGGGCTGCATGCCCCTGTCCCGCACCTGTGCCGTGCTGGTGAGCGAGACCTTGTGGGCGAGCGCGGGCGGCGGCGGGGGGCTGACCTGGATCTGGAGTCCGAGGGTGTCCTGTGCATGAGCACATTAAAGATGCAGGGCGTGGCCATGATTACAGGGTTGGCAAAGAGCTTGGCATTTCGTGGAGTGCTCGTCTGCATGAGGGCTTTCTCCTGCTTGAACAAAGCATCTGCTAGACGCACCCTGACAATCACCTGTGGTGCAGCAGGCAACTCATGGCTTGTTCAACTACGAAATTCAGGCTTTAAGACCTCGTAATACTGGCTGATGCTACTGTGTACTTGTTCACTGGCACACGCAAGTGCATGCCTTACAGATGCGCATATGCTCACAAACAAGCAGGGGCCAATCTTATCTGCAAAGTCTTGTGTTTTTCCGGCACAGACTTTTAACGGCGCACCTGCGCCGCCTCACAGGGGAGCGCGAGTCCGAGGGTAACTTGCGGCGCCTTGTGGGAGAGCGCGAGTTTGAGGGCGACCTGCGACGCCTCACAGGGGAGCGCGAGTCTGATGCAGTCCTGTAAAGCATGAAGAATTCAATCGTATTAGCATCTTTGCATAGCAATGAAATGCACCAGCATAACACAATACTTTACGCGCCACGCTTCACTTGGGGGCACACCTTGCAGCCGCTCATACAACAGTACTGGTTGGGGAGGCTCTACCAATGCATGCCCATAAACATAGAAAATGACTGGATAGCTAGCAGCAGCAGCGTCATGAGCATTGCAGTGACTCAAGCCAACACAGCGGCCGGCACAAGCTAAAGGCAAAACCATGACCCACCTGCGCTTTCTGGGCGAGCGAGAGCGCGAGTTTGAGGGTGAGCGACGTTTTCGACGGGCTGGTGATTTGGACCTTGATCTGCGCTTTGGGGATCTGGATGTGGAGTCTGAGGCATTGCGGCGCTTGGGCGATCTGGATCGGGAGCTAGAGGGTGCCCGGCGCTTAGGTGACCTGGATCTGGAATCTGAGAGCGCGCGACGGCGTGGGGGGGACACAGAGGCAGCTTTCCCTTTTCGAGAAGAGCGGGATGCTGACCGGGAAGGGCTCTTTTTTCCGGGCGGTGAGCTGCGATGCACAGGAGCGGAGGGGAGTTGGTAAGTAAGATTTGATGGTCAGATACAAAAGGTCTGTACCAGGCTCCAGCCAAGAATGCCTGGCAATGCACAAGGGAGGCACCACCAAAGCCACAGGAAGACATCTGCTGTCAACACCAGGAAAAGATGGTGCACCGGGATGTTCCACTTTCCGGTCATCAGAGTCATGAAGTCTGCATGGTGAGAACAGGTAGGCATTGCATCCTTACCGGGAGCGCGAACTGCTAGGTTTGCGCTTCATTTTAGGGCTGCCAGATTGGGATCCCGAGCGCCCACGTTCACGCTTGGCAGGACGAGGAGAGGCGCTGCGGCTCCGAGACCCAGACCTGCATCATGCGCGCGCGCGTGCGTGTGTGTGTGTGTGTGCGTGCACTTGCGCGCATTCACATGCTCATGCGCGCACATGCTCACACCTGTGCACGTGCATGCAGGCTGGCATACCAGAATCCTGTCCATCTGACTTCAAGCATGCAAAGGTAAAGAGGCATTTTGCACCAGGTCGACCGCCAGACGTCCTTGTAGGAGTGAGGATGATGATGATTGATCTACATGATTGTGGCGTGTGTCTTGGTGTGTGTATAATGGCTCATGAACAAATTCAGTGACACGTGCCAAGCCTCATCATGCTTTTGATTTTCCATCACGTCAGCATCAGCAAAGAGGAGGAACATTCCAACGCCTGGATGCTACAACACATGGCCGCATGAACCAAGCTCTTGTACCTGTTGGAGGGCTTCACAGGGCTGCGGCTGCGTTTATTGTCCCGCTTTGGTTTGGCTGGGGAAGCAGAGCGGCTTGTCCTTCCATTCTTTGATGGCGAGCTACTGCATGACCTGGCAGCACACAAAGTGATGTGCCCATGGACCACGGCCACCCCCATTTCTGCGAGTAAGTTCTGGTGAATGCATGCCAGAGTCTAGAGCAGCCGCGCACAACACCTATGCAGTATTGCATGAGTTCTTTGGTTCGCAAGGAAAGCAGGCAGAGAGGGTTCCACCGCACTACTGGCTCAAGAAGCTGGCTTCTTCCTGGAAAACATTGAATATTCCAGAAGATGCAAGCCATTCCGAGCCCACGTTTGCACCAGCGCACCTTGACTGCGTGCAGGATGGACAGGAAGGCAAAATATGCGTTAAGAGTTCTGAACAGGGGGTGCTCAACTTGCATGATGTCTTAATCACATACTCATCATTACCTTGCTGCCCATGCTTGTTGGGTGCCTGTAGGGTACCTGGACGTGACACTCAGTGGCGCCTGTACATTCGTGCACTCGCCATTACTGATTGCTTAGCATGAGCACCATATTTCGATTTTCGATTTTTTTTAGTCTTCTCTGTTTTTCAATTTTCTGATTCTAGTCGTATTTAGATGGTCCTTGCTTATTAAAGTGAAGTTTAAAAAGATGGATGCCCTCCTTGATTGAGTTGATTGAGAGTTGAGGAGGGCTTGCATGCAAGCTTGCCCGCGGCCAAGGTAAAGGCCAGGCGGCTGCTGTCCTCTTGGCTGCTTGATCCAATCAAACCTTTGCAATCGGAAAAGATCAAGCATTTATTGTCTGTGCATTCCACATCTGTTAACAATCTTTGATTTTAACGGAACTACGTGCAGCGCGAGAGTCCATGTGCACAGGCCAGGCCTGTGCACATCGCATCTACGGACATGATAGTCAGAGTTGATCCTGTTTGCACCAATGCGCGCAGATGCCCTGCGACTGTATGGGCAAGCTGGCCATCTTGTTGTACACCTTGAGAGCTTTCTTGGAGTGCATTGGCGGTGCGCTTGTGGGGATCATCCTCGGTCCCTTGCTTAAAGAGAAGCCAAAGCTGCAGTTCCAGCCCACACCAGTGAACCAATCCTTGGTGGACAAATGCCCGGCTTTCCAATCCTTTGCGCCAGCTCCATGGGCCCCTGGGGCAATCTCTCAGGTAAGACTCACTTGGCACTAGATATTTCACTCCATCAAACCCGTCTTGCAGTGCAGGCATTCTGGCTCTCATGTTCCCAGTTAGGAGCAACTCGGAAATCCTGCCCTGGCAAACACCCGTCTGTAAGAAACAGGACAGTTGCAAGGGAGCACATGGTGAGGCATGACACCAGCCATGACACCTACGCGCACAGGCATGAGCTGCAACTTAACATCCAAGCAAGGTACATGTTTGGCGCTCTCGCCCCCTGTGCGAGCCTTGCAAACACATTTTGGGCCAGTTGTGAGGGCTCAGGCCTCTCTTCATCGTTAATGCTTTCATGTAAGTGGGCGTCCATCACCAGTTAATTGGTCCTATCACATGCACACTTGTCTCTGGAATCGCGTGATGGAGCCGGATACTTCCACATTGCCGTTGACCTGGTCAGAAATGGCCCCTAAGGCTTGGTAGGTGAGAGGAACACGCAGCGCTGCTGTAGCGCTGCTGTGGCAGGCTGCTGTAGCTAGTGAGCAGGAGGTTGCTCTGGAAAACAGGGCTGCGCTGCGTCGCCAGCGCACATGGGCACAGGCGTGTTGGGCACGCATGCGGCAACGTGCCCGCAGACAGTGCTCGGCCTGGCTGTGCAAGTGGGCACACCGGAGTATCAGCGGCGGGAGGTGGTGGTGGCGCCAGATGGCGTGGAGCTGCTGCTGGACTTCAAGGAGGCGCCTCACACCCCTGAGGACGCCCCCCTCATGGTCATCCTCCATGGCATAGGTGCGCGCCTCAGGGCCGCCCTCCGGCGCAAAGGCTCTTGCAATGTGGTTGTGCATGTGGCTTAGTGTGCGCCCAGCGTGGCCATGCTCTAGAGGAGGTGCTCTGGCAGTGCATGTGGCAGGGGGACTATCGTGCTCGGAGCGCAACGGGTTGGCTTCGAAAAGCCACAGGATGTCAGCACTTGTCACAGTGTGTAAAGGTAACATTCTCGTCACGGTGTGTAAAGGTAGCACACTTGTCACGAATGAATGTTCGGCTGCGCATCTGAGGCTGCCTTTTCAAATGTGGGACTCGGATGAGTTCTGCTAAGGCGCGAGTGAACATGTAGCTCGTGCACGCAATCAACAGTTGTGCATGGCCCCAGAGAGTGACATTCCTCTTTGAGGCGCGGGAGTTTACAGGTGCGGCTGTACATGGGGTGAGGGTCATAGCAATCTGAAGCAACCACTGTTTGCTCAACTGTTGGTTCCATAACTGCGCAGGGTGGGGGGTAAAGCGGATGGAGCTCTTGGTCAACTTTGTCCTTCACAATGCTCAGGGCAACATCACGACAAAGATCTACATGAACGGAGCAGATGGGTGCTATAGCTGGGGAGGTGCAAAATCCAAGCTCTCCACAAGCTTGGGCTCGGCCCAGCCAAGCTCAGCGCTTGGCTGTGCGCCAAATGGTAGCATTGCGCCAAATCTTTCATCCCCAGAACCAAGTATTTAGACCTAGGAATGACCTGAGGAAGCTGGCCCCAGAAGTACGCTGGTGGCGTTGGGGTTATACAGGCACCTGTCGCCGCAGCAGGCTGCACTGAGTGCGCCAGCCCTGCAGCCCTCCCAGCTCTTTACCTCCGGGGGCGCTCGCCCCCAACTGAACACCCCCTTGTCTCACAGAGGCCCCCGCTCCCGTTGGCGCCAGGCTGCTGATCTTCATGCCGTGCCTCACTGCACCGCAGGCGGCAATAGCGACTCCCGCCTCGCCCGCCTGCTGGCGGACGCGTGCGTGGCCCAAGGCTGGCGCGCTGTCGTGCACAACAGACGCGGCCATGGGCAGAGCACCCTCCTCCCGGCCCCCTTGATGCAACCGCCGCCTCAACCCAGCAGCGCAGCCACAGACAAGGTGGGCGCTCTTCCTGCCGATGCCCGCGCGTTCTTGCACGGAACACGTGCACGTACGCATATGCACGCGTGCTCACAAGCGCACATGCTCTTACGCACACACGTCCACATCCACACGCTCACACGCAGGCCCACACGCAGGCCCACATGCAACGGAGCCGCATGCTCACTCTTGTGTATGCAGCACTCTGGCGATGCACACCTGGTGACATGTGCATGCAGGTGAAGTACCAGGTGGAGAAGGCTGCCACAGTGGTGGCGTCCGGCATTGCATACCTGCCGCGCTCACTGACGATGAAGGCCACGAGCGTGGCCAAAAAAATGGCCAGCCGCAAAGCTGGACAAAGTGAGGCCAACTGAGAGTGCTTCATGAGCGCATGCACTCGCAGCGGTAGATGAGCGCATACATGGCGCGCTCAAATGCAACACCGTTATGGACTCTGTGTACTTGTGCACGGCATGCTGGCGTGTTGATCTGATTTGGGGTGCAGCACGAAGGGGATGATCATCCGAGACATGTGCGTGCGACAATGTGGGATGTGGCAACATGTGCATGCGGCAATAGTCTTATGCGACAATGTGGGATGTGGCAATGTTCTAATGCGGCAATGTGGGATGCGGGATCATGTGCATGCGGCAATATTCTAATGCGGCAATGTGGGGTGCAGCCACGTCAGTGCAAGCCCTGTGACCACTGAGCCTCTGCCATACCAGCGCACGCCATGCGTGCTGTGACCTTGATCCAACCTTTTGGGGCACGCACGGCGCCTTGCAGCTGTCAAGCAAGCGCACGGTGCACTCAGCAGCCGTGCGCACAGCAGCTGCCACCCATGCGCACAAAGACAGCCGAGGAACAGTCACACATGCATTCGCATGCACGTGAAATGCACACGGCATTTGCATGCACGTGTAACGTGCACCCGTGGGTCCCGTGGGAGGCCTCATGGCAGGCGCGCTTGCGTGCCACACACAGCATGCACTTGCACAGGGGCAGGCTGCTTGCATAGGCACAGTCACAGCAGGCGCGCTTGCGTGCACGCCCACACACAGCGTGCGCACTTGCACAGGGGCAGGCTGCTTGCACAGGCGCCGGCACAGCAGAGGCGCTCGCGTGCACGCCCACACACAGCGCACGCACTTGCACAGGGGCAGGCTGCTTGCACAGGCGCAGGCACAGGCACAGCAGGTGTGCTTGCGCAGGCACAGCGTGCTCGCACATGCATAGGCACAGCACGTGCACTTGTACATGCAGGCGCCAACATCTCTGACAATGACGAGCGGCAGGACGCTGCCGGGGCCTCTGTAGGTTGCCTTCCTGGAGGCTTGTTCTCAGCACCCTACCCCCCCCATCCC
>LFIK01000410.1_pt1 | contig 32083 bp, 33 predicted proteins | sample 643401 | NCBI WGS metagenome assembly LFIK01 (sample SAMN03777447, study PRJNA286221) | soda lake metagenome | biome: soda lake; feature: Kulunda steppe; material: water; isolation source: sample T5-Br brine of Lake Tanatar-5 | place: Russia: Kulunda steppe | collected 2010-07
GACGGTGACGGGGACGACGACTGACCGGCGGGCCCATGGCACACCTCCCGGGTGAGCGCCCGGCCGTGCCCTCGGCGGCCGGTGGGGACGACACCGACGAGGTGGCACGCCTGCGCGCGCTGGCCGCAGCCGGCGACCTCGACGCGCTCACCGCCGCTGCCAGCCGACTGGTCGATGAGCGCGACCTCGCCCGGGACCGCTACCACCACCTCGCGACGCACACCTCCGACACCGTGTTCCGGGTGCGCTACGGGCCCCCGCTGGAGGTCGCCTACCTCAGCCGCCACCTCGAGGAGCTGACGGGCCGGAGCCTGGAGGAGCTGTCCGCCGGGCCAGAGGTCTACCGCTCCCACGTCCACCCGGAGGATCTCTCGGCGCTCGATGTCCTGGAGGACCCCACGGCCGGCCCGGAGGTCCGCACACGCCCCTACCGGCTCCTGCACCGTGACGGGGGCCTCACCTGGGTGGAGACGGTGGCCTTCCACGAACACGACGCTTCGGGTCGACCGATCGGCATCAGCGGCGTGACCCGGGACGTCTCCGCCTCCTGGCGCCGGGAGGAGGCGCTGCGCACCGCACTGGAGCGCGAGCGCGCCGCCACGGAGGAGCTGCGGGCGGTGGCCCGCCTCAAGGACGCGCTGCTATCCGCCGTCTCCCACGAGCTGCGGACCCCGCTCACGGTCCTGCAGGGGTTCGCGGAGCTCCTGCTCACCCTCGGCGACGAGCTCCCGGCCTCCAACCGGGACGCGGCCATCATCGCGGTGGAGCGCAACGCACGCCGCCTCGACGAGCTGCTCACCTCGATCCTGGACCTGGACCGGCTGGGGCGCAACGCCGCGGTGCTCGTCCCGCGGGAGTTCGCGATCGCGGAGGTGATCCACGACGCCGTCGACGCCCTGGGGCTCAGCCGTGACCGGGTGCTGGTGGACACCGTCGGCCTGCGCCTCACCGCGGACCGGCCGAAGATGGAACGGGTGGTGGAGAACCTGCTCGCCAACGCCGTCAAGCACGGTGCACCGGCAGCGCCGGTGGAGATCCGCGCGTGGCCGGAGGACGGCGGGGTGACCCTGGAGGTCGCCGACCGGGGTCCCGGGCTGCCGGCCGAGCTCCACCAGACGGTGTTCGAGCCCTTCGAGCGGGGGATCGCCGGAGCCGCCACACCGGGCACGGGCCTCGGCCTGGCCCTCGTGCGCGGCTTCGTCGACCTGCACGGCGGCCGGGCGTGGGTGGAGGACCGAGCCGGTGGCGGCGCCGCCTTCCGGGTCTGGCTCCCCCAACCCCTGGACGCTCAGGCCTGATCCGCGGGGGCCTCCTCCCGCGACCGCGACCGCAGCCACAAGGCGACCACGCCGGCGCCGACGAGCAGCGCGAGCAGCCCCCACACCAACGGGCTGACACCGCCCTCCGGCTCGCCCGTCGCAGCGGCGCTCTCCGCAGCCGCACCATCCTCCTCGTCCGTCGCCTCGGGCTCCGCGGCCTCCTCCTGCACCTCGGCGTCCTCGTCGGCCTCAGCGGGTTCGTCGGGCTCCTGCGCCGCGTCCTCGGTCGGTGCCGGCTCGTCGACCGCCTCGTCCGCGGTGTCCTCCTCCGCGGCGTCCTCCTCGGCAGCCGGATCCTCGAAGGGCTCCTCCGGCGGGGCGGGGCTGTCGGGGTCGGCAGCGATCAACCGCACCCGCACAGCCGGGTCGTCAGCGGGCTCCTCGGGGGTGCCGATCCACCGGTAGCTCTGCTCGGCACAGCCCTGGAAGACGGCGAGGTAGCGGGTCTCGCCCGCCTCGCCCGTAGCGACGACGTCGAGGTCGAAGGTCGGTGCGGGTTCCGCACCCCCGGCGTCCACCCAGGTCACGACCTCGACCCGGCCGTCGGCCACCTCCACCTCGTGGTCGTAGCCTTCTCGCTCGGCGATCTCCACGATCCGCAACCACTCCGGGACCTCGAGGGCGACCTCCAGGGTGTCGGCGCCCTCCCCGGCGGCTTCCGTCCCACAGCCGTGGGCGAGATCGAGGGTGATCGTCGCCAGGGAGTCCACGCGCACCTCCCCGACGCCGACACCCTCCCCGTGCCCGCGGAGGAAGGGGTGGGCCGATGCCGGTGCGGTGCTGAGCACCAGTAGGCCCACCAGGGCCAGCAGCACGGTGACCGTGCGCAGCGGGATGGTGGGGGTGGTGGCGTGGGTCATGCTCGTGCTCCGGGTCGATCGGTGTCGGGTGGGGCGGGGATCGGGGGCGTGGATCGGGGCGTGCAAGGGCGCGATCAGCGTTCCGGGAGCTGCAGGGTGACGGTGGTGCTGGTCTCGGTGAAGCGATCCAGACCCGCCACGATCCGCAGCTCCCAGGTGCCGGGGAAGGTCATCTCCTCCAGGCTCGCCAACCAGTGGTTGCCGTCGCCGAAGGGCTCGACCACCAGCGGTCCGAGGTCGGCGGCGGGGTAGCTGAGCTCGAGACGGAGATCCTCCATCGCCCGCTCGGGGGCGGGGGGCGGGTCGATGACGAACAGGTGGACGGTCGTGCGCCCCTCGATCTGGTTATCGAGCCACACGTCCAGCGCGAGGTCGTCGTCGAGCTCGGCGGTGGTGCGGTAGAAGGCCCCGGCCGTCGGCTCGGTCACCGCCGGTGCGGTGGTGGCGAGCACGCCGGTCAGCGTCAGCACGCCGGCCAGCAGCACCACCTCCACCCGCAGCGCACGGGTCAGCCGGCCCCACCCACCGCCGTCGTCGCGGGCGACGGCGGGCACCAGCCGCAGCCGGTTGTAGGCGGCGACGACCAGGACCAGCACGACCACACCGACCTTGGCCAGCAGCAGCTGCCCGTGGCGGCTGTCGAGCAGCGCACCCGGGTCACCGAGCAGCGGCACGCTCATGGCGACACCGCCGACCGTCACGCCGAGCACGGCGAGCACCGCCACGGTGGAGAAGCGGCCGATCAGCGCCGCGAGGGGGGCTGCCTCCGCCTGCCGGGCGGCGTCGTCGGCGTGCCGACGGCGCCACACCAGCGCCGCCACCACACCCAGCCCACCGAGCCACACCGCGGCGGCACCGAGGTGGAGCAGATCGCCGCCGATCAGCAGCCAGGCCGGCTCGACGGTCCGCTGGTGGCCGTCCAACACCCAGCTCACCACCGCCACCGTGCCCGCACCGGTGGCCGCCGGGGCGCGCCACGGCGCGCTCCGGCTCGCGGCCAGGGTGACCAGCAGCAGCGCCAGGCCCGCGGTCCGCACCAGGCTGGAGCGGCCGAAGGAGGAGGCCATCACCTCCTGCCAGGCCACGGCGGAGCCCACGGCGCCGAGCTCACCGAGGACCGCCACCAGCTGCACCGGCACGGCCACCAGCGCCACGACCAGACCACCCACGGCCGCGCGGCCGGCGAGGCGGTCCGACGCCCGTCGCTGCGCTGCGGTCGTGGCCAACCGCCACCCGGTGAGCGCGGCACCGGCGGCCAGCAGGGTCGCCGCGTAGGCCAGTGCCCGCAGCGCCCGGCCGAGGTGCAGCGCAGCTTCGCCCTGCCGGCTGTCCACCGCGCCGGCGATGGTGGCTGCGTCCACCTCGTCACCGGCCCCGACGGTGAAGGTCCGCACCCCACCGACCGGGTGGCTGTCGGCGGAGATCACCCGCCAGGCGACGAAGTACCCGCCGTCCGGGAGATCATCGGGCAGCGACACCGCCACGCTGGTCGGATCGGCATCCTCGACCACCCCGAGGTCGACGCGGGTGGCGGTGTCGTCCAGGACCCGCAGGCCTCCGGTGGGCAGCTCCACGGCCTCGTTGAAGGTGAGACGGACCTCGCCCGGTGCCGCGTCGAGCTCGGCGCCGTCCGCGGGGAAGGCCTCCACCAGGTAGGCGTGGGCCGTGACCGGCCCGGCCAGCAGCGCCAGCCCGGACACGACCAGGACGGCCACGAGGACACCGCGGGCGAGCAGCCACCTCGCCTGGCCGTCCCCCGCTGTGTCCACGGGGGTGGTCAGGAACCGGCCAGCAGGCGGCGGGTCTCGCGCAGCTCGCCCAGCACCTCGCTGACCTCCGGGTCGAGCTCCACCTCGGCGTCGGCCAGGGCGTCGTCGAGCACCTCGATGGCGTCGTCGATCCGGGAGGTGTCGGCCAGCAGCTGGGCGCGCTCCTGGGCCGCGGCGGCGAGCTGGGCCCGGGTGGCGGGGTCCTCCCGGCTGACCGCGTGCAGGCGGAACAGTTCGCCGAGCGCTTCCTCCTCCTGCCCGAGCTCGAGCAGGGCCTGGGCCCGCAGCCGCGCCGCCATCACATGCTGCTCCGAGGTGAGAACGTTCTCAGGATCGAGCGTATCGCGGACCCGTGCCGCGGCAACCTCCGCCTCCTCGGCCCGGCCGAGCGCCAGCAGCGCGGCAGCGTGGTTGACGCGTGCACGCGCCACCTGGTCCGCGGTGACGGGATCGTCGGCGTCGGCGAACCGCGCGGTGAGATCGGCGTACACCGCCAGCGCCGCAGCGTGGTCGCCGACGGCGTCCAGGCAGATGCCGCGGTTGAGCAGCGCCAGGGCGATCTCGTGGCGCTGGTCCGGGTCGTCGAGATCGGCGGGCGTGCGGGCGGCGAGCGCGTAGGCCTCCGCGGCAGCGTCCAGATCGCCGAGCTCGGTCAGCAGCACCGCGTGCTCGAAACGGGCCGCGTACAACGACTCCCGCACCACGGGGTCGGTGAGGTCATGCCCGTCGCTGAGCACCTCGAGGAGGTCACGGACCTCCTCGAGGGCCGCGTCCAGCTCCCCGGCCTCGTGCAGCTCCATGACCGCGTCGGCTCGGGCCCGTGCCTGCTGTGGGCTCACCATCTGAGCAACGCCCCCACACCTTCGTCCGCCACCAACGCCTCGGCGGCGTCCGGTCCCAGCGGTGTCACCAGCGCCTTGGTCTTCAGCGCCTGTTCGATCATGTGCTCGACGAACAACGGGTCCCGTTCGAAGGTCAGCTCCGCCTGGGCCGCCTGTCCCTCGATGCGGGGGTGCAGGGTGCCCTCGGAGGACCGGAACCCCTCGAGCACCAGCTCGTCGTCGAACAGCAGGTGCTCGACCCGGCCGGCGTTGAGCGCCTCGCACACGTGGCGCAGCCCCAGAGCCCCGGGGCCCCCGGCCAGCGCACGCTCCCGGGCGGCGTGGACCAGCCCACGCTCGCGCTCGGCGTGGACGCTGCGCAGCAGCGGCCAGGCGTGGGCAGCGATCTCGTGGGGCGCCGCGGACTCCCAGGACTGGTCGGTGACCAGGACCCGCAGCCCCTCGTGGGGGTGGAGCAGCTCCCGGACCTCGTCCCGCAGCTTCGGCGAGGAGGAGAGCACGAGGCGGTCGATGCCCTCGGCCTCGGCACGCTGCACCACATCGTCCAGGACCTGCTTGAAGAAGCGGTGACGGTGCTCGGCGACCCGCTCCTCGTAGCCCTCCCGGTCGGAGCGGGCGTACATCGCGCGCTGGGGGTTGGAGGTGGAGGGGCCGCTGGACTCGTCGCGGAACAGGTCCTCGTCGGGCTCGAAGCGGGCCTCCTCGGTCAGCTTCGCGTCCCCGGTCGCCCACCGCAGCACCCGGACCCCGGAGCGGGAGACCACCACGATGATGGCGGCACGCCCCTCGTCGAGCGCTACGACCAGGGGGCGCACGTAGGCCGTTTCATCGTGGACGACCCGCTCACGGAAGGGCAGCTGCATCGACACCTGGTGCTGCTCGCCTGAGGCGACCCCGACGAACAACGCCCGGCCGCGACCCGGTTCCTTGGGATCGACGAGCTGTTCGATGGTGCCGTCGAGCGTGCGCAGTCTGGCCTCGATCGCCTGGGCCAGGTCCCGGTCACCGTCCTTGAGACGGCTGCGCAACGCCTTCACCTGGTTGCGCAGCTCGATCGGTGCGGTGGGCTGCGGGTCGGCGGCCTGCGATGGCACGTGCCCGACGTAGAAGGAGAGCATGCCCTGGTCGTCCTGCAGCTCGAGCAGCTCGCGGATGGTGGCCTGATCGATGGTGTTCATCTGCCCTCGGTGCCTCGGTCGGGAACCCGCACCTGGGATGGTCCCGCGCGCCGCGCGCCACCGGTGCGGTCCAGCATCCCACGATAACCCCGCGCAGGGGCGGACGGAAGCCGGCGCGGGACGGTCGTGCGACGGTGACCGTCCAGCCGCAGCGGTACCGTTCCGCCATGCAGACCCGCACCCTGCCCGGACGGCGCCTCGCCGGTGTCGAGATCCGGCTCGACCTGTCGATCCTGGTGCTCGTCGCGCTGGTCGCGTGGGCGTTCACGGGGCTCTTCCGGGCGGATCACGACCTCGTCACCGCCCTGGTCATGGCCGCGGTTGGCGCGGTCCTGGTCGTGTTGACCACCCTCGCCCACGAGCTCGGACACGCCCTGGAGGCCCGCCACCGCGGCATGGAGGTGGAGGCCATCACCCTGCTGCTCTTCGGTGGGGTCACCGAGCTGCACGCCGACGGCCAGACCGCTCGCGACGAGCTGGCCGTGGCCGCCGTCGGCCCCTGGATCAGCCTGGTGTGCGCCGCCGGCTTCGGGCTGCTCGCCACCTTCGCCGCTGACCTCCTGCCAGCCACGCTGGCCGGCCCCGTCGGTCAGGTCGCAGGGGTGCTGGGGTGGTGGAACCTGCTCCTGGCGGCGTTCAACCTGGTCCCCGGCGCGCCCCTGGACGGAGGCCGGGTGCTCAGGGCCCTGCTGTGGATGCTCACCGGGGACCGCCTGCGGGCGCTCAGGATCTCCGTGCGCGCCGGACAGCTGCTCGGGGTGGCCCTGCTCGTGGTCGGGGTGGCGACCCTGGTGCGGGGCGGCCCGCGGGCCAGCCTGGTCGCTGCCGCCTTCGCGCTGTCGGGGGTGTTCCTGATCCGGGCGGCGGCCTCAGAGCTGCGGCACGCGGAGCTGAACGCCGTACTCGAGGGCCGGCGCGTGGTCGACCTCCTGGCGCTGCCACCCGTCCCGTTGCCCGCCGGCCAACGGCTGGCGGAGGTGGACCGCGCACGTGTCGAGCAGGCCGGCGACCTCCACGCCGTCGAGCAGGACACGGACCTGGTCGGTGTCGTCGAACGGGGCACCCTCCTCGGGGAAGGCGACGGTGGGTCCTGGCCACCCGACGCCCTGCTCGCGGAGCTCGCGGAGCCCCTCGATGCGGTGCCCTGCGTGGAGCTGACCGATGACCTGCACACCCTGATCGACGCCTTCCAGGGGACGCACCACGTGGTCAGGATCGTGCGGGACGGGCGGACCATCGGCGCGGTCACCGAGCGCGAGATCGCCCGGTCGATCGCGCGGCTGCGGCGGGAGGGGAGCCGCTGATGGCGCCTCCCCCGCTGCGCCCCCGACTGTGGCGGGCCGGCTTCCACGCCGCTGCGGCGGCCCTGGTGGCCTGGGCCGCCTTCGTGGTGCCGCTGCCGGTCATCGAGTACGTCCCCGGGACGCCCACCTCGATCCCCACGCTGATCGAGGTGGAGGGTGCCCCGACCACGGAGCTGGAGGGCGACCTGCTGCTGCTGACCGTGCTGTTCCGCCAGCAGCCCACGATCCCGGCCCTGGGTGCGCTGCTGTCCGGCGAGCGTGAGCTGGTCCCGGAGCGCGAGGTGTTCCCCCCCGACGTGGACCGCGACGAGGTCCGGCAGCTGGAGCGCGAACGCTTCGCCCGGCAGTTCGACGTCGCCGTGGCCGTCGGCGCCGCGGCCGCCGGCGCGGAGACGGAGCTGGTCACCGAGGTGGTGGTCGTCCAGGTACTCCCGGGCAGCCCCGCGAGCGGGGAGCTCGCCCCCGGCGACGTCGTGGTCGCCGTCGACGGTGAGCCGCTGGCCTCCGCCGAGGAGCTGCAGGCCCGCTCCCGCGCCGGCAGCGAGGGCGACCGCTTCACCCTGACCGTGCGGCACGCCGGCGTCGAACGGGATGTCACCCTCGAGCTGGCGACCTTCGGTGGTGTCACCGAACCGCGGCTGGGCATCGGCATCCAGACCGCCGTGGACGAGGCCCGGCTGCCCTTCGAGGTGTCGCTGGCTGAGGGCACCCGTATCGGTGGGCCGAGCGCCGGTCTCATGGTCGCGATCACCATGTTCGACCTGCTCAGCGAGGAGGACCTGCTGGCGGGACGCGTGGTCGCCGGGACCGGCAGCCTGGACGCGGACGGCCGTGTCGGACCCGTCGGCGGCGTTCCCGAGAAGCTGCGCGCGGCGCAACGCGCCGGAGCGGAACTGGTGCTGGTACCCGCCCCGCAGCTCGGGCTGCTCGAGGGCCGGATCCCCGACGACCTCGAGGTCATCGGGGTCAACGATCTCGACGAGGCCCTGGCAGCCCTAGGTGCCGGCGACCACGCCGCCGGCGACACCGACGGGTGAGCGCGCCGCCGCGGACGGGTCCCGGCGGGCCACGACGCAGCGGTCCAGGAAGGTGCCGAGCAGCTGCAGGCCGGCGCTGGTCAGCACCGACTCGGGGTGGAACTGGACCCCCTCGACGTCGAGTTCGCGGTGCACCAGCCCCATGATCAGGCCGTCCGAGGTCTCCGCGGTGACCTTCAGGACGCTCGGAAGGCTCGCACGATCGACGATGAGCGAGTGGTAGCGCGTGGCCTCGAAGGGCACCGACAGCCCCGCGAACACCCCCTCCCTGCGGTGGTAGATCGGCGAGGTCTTGCCGTGCATGAGCACCGGCGCACGGACCACCTCGCCGCCGTACACCTCGCCGATGCACTGGTGTCCCAGGCACACGCCGAGCAGGGGACGCACGCCCGCCACGGCCCGGATGACCTCGTTGGACAGCCCGGCGTCACCCGGATCGCCGGGACCCGGTGAGATGACGATGCCGTCCGGCAGGTCGTCGAGCAGCTCGGCGATGGTGAAGGCGTCGTTGCGGACCACCTCGACGTCCGCACCGAGCTCACCGAGCTCCTGGGCGAGGTTGTAGGTGAAGGAGTCGTAGTTGTCGATGATGAGCAGGCGGGTGCCTGTCCGGCCGACGGGTGCGGTCGCGGCCACGGGGCTCACCTCTCCGCCAGCACGGTGCGCAGCAGTGCGCGTGCCACCCCGCCGGCATCGTCCTCGGGGATCTCGTCCACCAGGGTGACGCGCTCGGGGCGCAGGCGCGAGTCCAGGTGTGCCTGGCAGTGTGCCAGCAGCTCCTCCGGCTCGGGCCGACCTCGCCGCGAGGTGGTGACCGCCGCGACCAGCGCACCGGTGTCCAGGTCGGTGGTGACGCCTGCACGTCGCACCCCGGGGTGGCGTTCCAGCACCGATTCCACCCGGCGGGGGGAGACGGGCTCGCCGTCCGCCCCGGTGAGCACCTCGTCCCGCCGACCGAGGTGGGTGAAGACCCCGTGCTCGTCGACGGTGACCAGGTCGTCGGTGACCAGCCAACCGTCGATGAACCGCTCCGCGTCGGCCACCTCGTCGTCGAGGTAGCCGGGCGAGACCTGCGGCCCGGCGAGCAGGAGGAGCCCGGGCTCACCCGGTGCACGCAGGCGGCCGAGATCATCGGGATCGACCACCACGGCCACGGTGTCGGTCACGGGCAGGCCCATGGCCCCCCGGGTCGTGCGCCCGTACACCGGTTGGGCGTGGGTGATGGGGCCGGCCTCCGACACCCCGAACCCCTCACGGACCCGGGCGCCGCCACTGCGCCGCTCGAGCTCGAGCACCACCTCGGTGTCCAGGGGTGCTCCGCTGGCGAGCACGACCCGAAGCGATGACAGGTCCCGTCGGGACGCGTCGGAGCCGTCGAGCAGCGCGGTGACCTGGGCCGGCTCCAGCACCGCGATCGTGGCGTGCTGGCGGGCGATGCGGCGGGCCAGACCCGCAGCCTCCTCCGGTGCCACGAGCTCGACGGTGGCAGCGGCGAGCAGGCCGGCCAGCCACCCCAGCACCATCGGACCCAGGCCCAGCAGGTCGCCGGCGACGACCACGCGCTCGCGTCCCGCCTGGATGTCGGGGACCCACAGCCGGGCCTGGAAGGTCGAAGCGACGAGGTTGCGGTGGGTGAGCACGATGATGCGCCGTTGCCCACCACGCCACCGGGGGACCAGCAGCGCGGGCGCGTCGGCGGGGACGGGACCTGCGGCGTGGACGGTCACCGGCTGGTCCGCAACCTCGGCGACGGCCTGGCCCAGGCGTGTCGCGCCGTCGGGTCCCCGCCGCCGTCGGCGACCCGGGCGACGCAGCGGCCCCGGCAGCCGGCGGACGCGACGGGGGTCCAGCCACCCCGTGTCGCCGGTATCGAGGATCCAGTCGACCTCCAGGCCGGCGTCGAGCAGCTGCCTGCGATGGTCCGGGGTGCACAGCGCCCCCTGCACCTCGGTCGCCTGCGCGACCTCCACCGCCCGCGCTGCCGTGCGCTCGGGGTCACGCCCCGGCGGCAGCGGCACCGCCACGGCACCCACGCGCCACAGCGCCAGCAGCACCACGGTCGTGGTGGCCGTGGTCCCCGAGGCGACCAGTACCCGGGTGCCGGCGGTGACCCCACGAGCGCGGAGCACGGCGACCACCTCGGCGACCCGGTCGCGCAGGGCGACGTGGGTGAGGCTCGTCGCCCCGTCGGTGAGCGCGATGGCGCTGGGGAAGTCGCGCACGGCGTCGTCCAGCAGGCGGGGCAGGCCCACAGGCGGGATGCGGTAGGTCGGCGGCACACCCGGGGGGTAGGCGGCGATCCACGGCCGGTCGATCCCGGCGAGCTCTGGCGGTCCTGTCACCGCTGGCCGCCTCCCTCACCGCTTGGCTGTGCACCGACCCGCGGAGCCTAGCGGTCCGGGTCGGGCCGGTACCGTGCCGGCCGGCGGTCGACGCCACCCCCTGGCCGCGTGTGGAGGAGCCCGCCATCGTCGCTGCGAAGCCTCCGGTCCTCACCGAACTCCAACACCGGGTGGACCTCGCCCTGTCCGCGGCCCTCGATGAGCTGCTCCCACGGGTCGAGGCCCTCCACCCCAGCATGGAACCCCTGACCGGCGAGCTGCGCGCGTTCACCGCCAGCGGGAAGCGCATCAGGCCCGTGCTGCTGCTGCTGGGCTTCCAGGCGGCGGGGGGACGGGCGCTCACGGCCGTGGAGGGTCCGGCGCTGGCCCTCGAGCTGCTGCACACCTGCGCCCTGATGCACGACGACGTCATCGACCAGGCCCCGAGTCGGCGGGGCCGCCCCAGCGTGCACCACGCCTTCGCCGAGACCCACCGGTCGGCGGCCTGGCGTGGTGATCCCCAGGCCTACGGGCAGGCGGTGGCGATCCTGCTCGGCGACCTCGCCTTCGTCCACGCAGACGAGCTGTTCCTGCGCGCGCAGGTGCCTGAGCGCACGCTGCTGGCCGGCCTGCGCCGGTTCACGCAGCTACGCGAGGAGGTCATGGCCGGTCAGGCCCTCGACCTGCACGCGGCGACGGCCGGCATCACCGACCGTCAGCTCGCCCTGCAGGTGGCGACGTTGAAGTCGGGGCGGTACTCGGTGGCCCGACCGCTGGAGCTCGGGGCCGTGCTGGCGGGTGCCGGGCAGGAGCTCGTGGACGGCCTGCACGCCTTCGGTGACCCGCTCGGGCAGGCGTTCCAGCTCGCGGACGACCTGCTGGGGGTGTTCGGTGACCCCGACGCCACCGGCAAGTCCACCTCCTCCGACCTGGCGGAGGGCAAACGCACGGTGCTGATCGCCGAGGCCCTGGCCCGTCTGACGCCCGCTGAGGCGGCCGAGCTCGACGCGCAGCTCGGGCACGGTCCCCTCGACGCGGCCGCGGCGGCACGCAGCCGTCAGCTGCTGGAACGCTCCGGGGCCCGCGAGGCCACCCAGGCCCTGATCGAGGAGCGCATCGACGCCGCCCGGCGCGCTGTGGACGACCTGCCCGTCGATCCGACCGCACGAGACGCGCTGGTCTCGATGGCCGACTACCTCGGCGACCGCAGCAGCTGAGCCCCGATCGTCGGATCCTGGGTCATCTCCTCCACCCAGGGGAACACCCAGGTGAAGAGCACGAGGACAGCGACCACGATCAGTACCGTCAACAGCAGTGCCTTCAGCCAGCGAGGGCGGCCTGCTCGTGGGCCCGGCTCCGAGGCAGCGGCGTCGTGTTCCTGTTCGCTCATCCCTGCAGCTCCGTCACGATCTCCTCGGGCGTCTCACCCGTGGCGGTGGACTCGATCGGGTCGTCGAGCAGCTCACCGAACACGATCAGGCGCTCGGCCGCACTGCCCCGCGGGTGGCAGGTGGTCAGGGTGATCGTCGCGGAGCCGTCCCCGAGGGGGTCCTCGCCGACGACCCAGACGTCGGTGGGTGCCACGATCCGCTGCTCACGGTAGGCGTAGGTCCACTCCCGTCCCTGACGGTCCAGCACGTGGATCGTGTCCCCCTCGATCAGCTCGTTCACCGACCAGAAGGGTGCACCGTAGGTGGTGCGGTGGCCGGCGATGGCGAGGTTGCCGGCACCGCCCGGTCGATCCGACAGGGGGTAGTGACCGGGGCCGGACTTGAGCAGCTCCAGGGTGGAGCCGTTGACCACGTACAGGACGTCGTCGTTGACGATCCGCTCCCCGTCGCGCTCGAACCACATGGCGGCGAAGGCAGCCCCGACCTCGAGCTCCTCTTCCTCCTCCGCCTCATCCTCGACGGGCTCGCGCGGCGCTGCGGTCTCCTCACCGGTGTCCACCGCTGCGTCGGGTACCGACAGCGTCCAGCTCTGCTCCAGGTCCCGCTGTGCCCGCTGGGTCTCGAAACCGGTGAACCACAGCAGGTACACGACGTAGAGCAGCACCACGGCGCCGCTGATCACCAGCGTCCACCCGAGTCCCCTGACCAGTCGCGCTGCCACAGCGTCCTCCCCGACGACGCCAGGTCGATGTTGCACGGCTACTGAGCGTAACGGTCACGCGTCATGGCCGCTGCCCGGTGTGCGGTGCCCGGGCCACGGTAGGCTGCAGTGTCCACAGGCCTCGCCGAGGGGGATGCCCGTGCCCAAGAGCAAGCACCGCCGCCATGGTCGTAGCCGTCCCCGTGCGCATCAGACCCACGCACCCGAGCGCAAGCCCGACCCGTCCCCGTCCTGGGTACCCACCACGGGCGGGTTGCTGCTGGTGGTCGGCGTCGCCGTCATCCTGCTGGGCTACCTGCCCGGAGTACAGGAGATCACCAGCACCTGGATCTGGCCGGGCGGCAACTGGGGCCTGCTGGTCGGGTTCGCGCTGCTCAGCGTGGGTTTCGCGATCCTCACGCGGTGGCGGTGACGCGGGTCCACCTCGCCGACAGCGCGCGCTTGACGCCGCTCAATGAGCGCTCAACGCCCGTTTCATGCGGGCGGTTGTGGAAAACGAGGTGGCGGTCCACCGTTCTCCACAGCGGTGTTCCACAACCCTGTGGGCGATGCACGCACGCCTAGTTGCGGATCTCGGTGCGTTCGTGCATGCGCTGTCCGCAGTGGCTCGGTGCCCGGGAGGTGCCCCTGACCAGCAAGAGCACCTCCGTGCCACACTCCTCGCACCAGAACAGGGTGCGCTCGTCCGAGCCGACCGGAGCCGCCCCACCGGCTTCGGCCTCGAGGTGCTTCGCGTCGGTCACCAGGACCCGCAGGCTGGCGATCGACCACCGCAACAGCACCGCCGCGAGCAGCGGCGCCAACACCCACTGCCACCCGTAGTTCACCCCGATGACCACCGCGACGGCCGCGGCCGGGATCAGGAGCAGGATCACCACGCACCTCGCTGAGGGCCACCGACCGGGAGGGGCAAGGGTGCCACGTCGATCACGGACCGTCACCACCCACCAGTGCCGTGCACCCGCCTCTGCGGGGGTCGCCCACCCGGGCCCCGTCCGTCGCCACGGCGTGGACCCCACCGAAGTACAGGTCCGTACGCTGCCACACGTTGACCGGCCAGGAGCCGGCCAACCCCTCGACGGCCCGGGGATCGAAGCCGGGCTCGACCTGGAGCGTCGAACCGTCCCAGTGCACCCGTGGGCTGTGCACCGCCTCGTGCAGGGACATCCGGTCGTCCAGCAGGCCCACCAGGACCTGCGTCAGGGCACTGCGGATGCGTTCGCTCCCGCCCGAGCCGAGCGCCACCGCGGGCGCGTCCTGGGACAGCAGGAGCGTGGGAGCCATCATCGACCCGACCCGTACCCCAGCCGGCGTGCGGTGGAACCCACCCGGGTGGAGGTCGGACTCGCCCATGATGTTGTTGGCCAGGACCCCGGTCTCCCCCAGGGTGATGCCGCTGCCGCTGCCGTTCGAGGTGGTCATCGCGGCCATGTTCCCCGCCTCGTCCACGACGCTGATGTGGGTGGTCCCGCGCGAGGCGCGGGGCCGCAGCGACGCTCCGCCGACGGGTTCCCCCGCACCGGTGGCCCCGCCACGCCGGTGTCCGTCGGTGACCTCACGCAGCACCTCGGCGAGCCGCGACAGTCGGTCGGCGCTGCCCGCCGGACCGCCGAGCCCGCGCTCGGCCAGGCGCGCCAGGGCCCTGGTGATCAGCGCGCCACCGAAGGACGGTGGGGGGTTGGTCAGGACCCGGGCACCAGCGTGGTGTGACACCAGCGGCCGTCGTTCCACGACCTGGTAGGCGGTGAGATCCTCCACGGTGAGCGTGCCCCCGGCCGCCTGGTTCTCCGCGGCGATGGCGCGGGCCAGATCAGGATCGTCGAACCCGGTGACCGCTCCCTCGCCGACCGCGTCGAGGAACCCCGCCAGGGGCGTGTTGCGCACCACATCGTCATCGCCGAAGGGGCGGTCGATGGGCACGAACAGCTCCCGCGCAGCCGCGGTCAGGGAGAAGATCGGCTCCAACAGACGGACCACCGCGGCCTGACCGGGCCCGAGCCGCACGCCCGTGGACGCCATCCGTCGTGCCGGGGCAACCACCTCCGCGAGCGGGAGCCGACCGAGCCGACGATGGACGTGGAGGTACCCCGCCAGGCAACCCGGCACCGCGATCGAGGCGGGACCGACGTGGAAGACCTGCTCGGCGCCACCGAACACCACCGTCGCCGGGGTGAGGGTCGGCTGAGCCGGCTGCGCTGTGCCCCGACCCGGGGTGTCGACGAAGAAGTCGAACACGACCCCGTCGGCGCCGACGGGCTGCGCCAGCAGGAAGCCGCCCCCGCCCAGGCTGGACAGGCACGGCTCGGCGACCGCTGCGGCGAAACCCGCGGCGACGGTCGCGTCGAAGGCGTTGCCGTCGGCCTCGAGCACCTCGACGGCAGCGGCGACGGTGTCGGGATGGCCACCAGCCACCACGGCCGGGCGCCGGTGTCCCGGGCCCGCGGGCAGCGGCCAACCAGCGTCGGCGTCAGCGCGCACGTCGGTACCACGCGACGGTGCGTGCCAGGCCATCGGCCAGGCCGGTGCGGGCGTCCCAGTCGAGCAGACGACGCGCCAGTGCGGTGTCGGGACACCGCACCTCAGGGTCATCCACGGGACGGTCGACGTGGACCACCCCGGGATGCGAACCGACGGCGTCCATCACCGCCGTAGCCAGCTCGCTGACCGTGACCTCGGCACGGCTGCCGAGGTTGATCGGACCGCGGACATCGCGTCCGAGCACCGCGAGCATGCCCTCGACCAGATCGTCGACGTAGCACAGCGAGCGGGTCTGGCCCCCGTCACCGTGGACCGTCAGGGGCTGCCCGGCCAGGGCCTGGCGGATGAAGTTCGGCACCGCGCGACCGTCCTCCATGCGCATCCGTGGTCCGTAGGTGTTGAAGATCCGCACCACGTGCACGGGCACACCGTGGGTGCGGTGGTAGGCGAAGGTCAACGCCTCGGCGAACCGCTTGGCCTCGTCGTACACCCCCCGGGGACCCACGGGGTCCACGTTGCCGCGGTACTGCTCCGGCTGTGGGTGCACGTCCGGATCGCCGTACACCTCGGAGGTGGAGAAGAGCAGGAAGGACGCACGGTTGTCCTTGGCGAGCCCGAGGGCGTTGTGGGTCCCCAGCGACCCGACCTTGAGGGTCTGGATCGGCAGCTGCAGGTAGTCCACCGGGGAGGCGGGCGACGCGGCGTGCAGGACCAGGTCGACCCGACCCGCCACCTCGATGTGGCAGGTGACGTCGTGCTCGATGAGCTCGAACCGGTCCTCAGCGGCGAGGTGCGCGAGGTTGTCGAGGCTGCCGGTCAGCAGGTTGTCGATGCCGACCACCTCGGCACCCGCAGCCAGCAGCGCATCGGTGACGTGCGAGCCGAGGAACCCTGCCGCACCGGTGACGACGGCACGTGCGTCGCGGAGCCACTCACCGTTCACCGGGACCCCTGACCTCGAACCACGCCGCCAGGTGCAGCCTACGGCGTTCAGCCGCCCAACAGCGTGCCCCAGGCGGTGCCGAGTATGGCGGCGTGCAGCACGGTGACGGCCCCGAGCGCCGCGAGCGGGATGACCAGCGCGAGACGACCGATGGCGCGGCGTTCGGCCAGCCAGCCCAACGCCAGGGCCAGGGCCACCGACCACAGGGTCCGCAGCACCAGCACGACCTCCACACCGACACGTTCCATGGCGGCGGCGAGCAGCGGATTGCCCTCACCCGCGATGCCGGTGGTGATCCACACGTAGGTCGCCACGCTGTCAGCGAACACCATGACCACGAGCAGACGGGTGACCGCAGCGACGTGTCGGCGGGGTGCGACGAGTTCCGTGAGCAGCCACGCCCAGACGACCGCGGTCAGCCACCGACGACGCCGGTCCGGTGCCGCAGCCAGCGCGTCCCGGTGACGTCGCCAGACACGTTCCACGACAGCCGGATGCCGGTCGAGCCAGGCGTTGGCGTCGACCATGCCCACGCTCCCTTCCTCGAACCGGCCGTCTCCTCTTCCCTTCGTCGGAGGACGGCCCATGGTCTGCTCACGTGCGCGCGGTGCCCTACCCTACGGCCCGCACGCTCGCCCGCACGGGCGGCGCGGGCCCGTAGCTCAGCCCGGCAGAGCGCTGCCCTTGCATGGCAGAAGTCGTCGGTTCGAATCCGATCGGGTCCACCGCACCTCGTCCACACCCCGAGACACCCTCCCGCGCCGCGCCGTCGCTGCTCGCCCACCCCGCTGGCTGGGCGCATCCGTGGTCGCAGGTTACGGTGTGCCACGAGCCTGGACGCTCGACCTCGGGAGCGGAGGAGCGGCATGTACGGCCGACGCATCACCAGCGCCTTCGGGGAGGCCGTCGCCGTCCACCGACGCATCCTGCTGACCGGGCCGGAGCGCGTCGGCAAGTCGACCCTGGTGCGGACCTACGTCCGGCGTCGGGGTGGCAGCGTGCTGGACCTGCGGGACCCGGCCGAGCGAGACCGCGTCACCGCGGACGTCGACGCCGTGCTCTCGCGGCTCTCGCCACCGGTCGGCGTGCTCGAGCATGACCGCATCCCGGGCCTGTGGCAGGACCTGGCAGCGTGGCAGGACCGCACCGATCCCGCCGGGGACCCGTGGGTCGGCACGAGCACGCGTCGGGCGACGGGCTCGGCCTCCGCACCCCGGGGGAGCGCGACGCTGCCCGTGGAGACCCTGACGCTGGACGAACGGGCGCACGAACCAGCACCACGTTTCGCTGCCCGCGTCCTCTCGGAGGGGACCACGCGGTTGGCAGGGTGGCGGCCGGCCGCAGCCTGGGACGTGACGACGCTGCTGCGCGAGGCCAGCCTGGGGGGGTTCCCGGAGGTGGCGACCTCCGCTCCGGCTGCAGCACCGGCAGCGCTGGAACGGCTGCTGACCGAGGTGCTGCTGCCGGCCGTGGAGGCTGACGGCAGGCTGCGCCGGCCTGCGGTGCTCCGCGATCTGCTCGGGCTCCACGCCCGCACCGCCGGCGAGCCGACGCGCAGTGCGGCCCGCACCGCCCGCGCGCTCGCGGTCAGCGCACCAACGCTGGCGCGGTACCGCTCCCTGCTCCACGAGCACCACCTGCTGCGCGCCCTGCCGGACCTGCACCCCCCGGCCGCAGCAGCAACCGAGAGCGCGCTGCCCTCGGGTGCCGGTGCCGGGTCCGTCAACGACGCGGCCGCGGTGTGCGACGCGGGTCTGGCCGCCCACCTGCTGGGCGTGACCCCGACAGAGCCACCCGCCCCCACCGACCCCGTCGCCCGACCGCTGCTGCTGGCGCTGCTCGCCCATGACCTGTCGGTCCAGCTCACCGCTGACGGCGTCGGGGCCCGGCTGGCCCAGCACCGCACCGCGGACGGTCGCGGCGTGCTGGCTCTGGCCGCCGATGACGGACGGGTCATCGGCGTGGACGTGGCCGCAGCGCTGCCCGTGGCAGGACCGGGCGCCGCGAGCGAGGGGCTCGAGGACCTGGCAGGGGCGGTGGGGGCCGACTGGGGCGGCGGGATCCTGCTCGCACCGGTGGAGGAGGTCACACGTCTCGGGCGGGTACTCCTTGCGCCGCTGTCCACACCCTGGCAGCTGCGCTGACCGCCACCCTGCGACACCCTGGTACCGCCCACCGTGACCGAAGACGGGAAGGACCCTGATGCAGACCCGCGCGATCGGCTCCCTCGAGGTCTCCCTCGTCGGTCTCGGCTGCAACAACCTCGGTGGCCGGCTCGACGACGCCGCCACCCAACGGTTGATCGACGCCGCGATCGAGGAGGGCGTCACGCTGTTCGACACCGCTGACGTCTACGGCGGGGACGGCGCCTCCGAGGAGCTGCTCGGTCGTGCCCTCGGCCGTCGGCGCGAGGAGGTGGTGATCGCCACCAAGTTCGGTATGGAGCTGGACGAGCGCCGCCGGGGCGCGCACCCCGACTACGTGGGCGACGCCTGCGACGCGAGCCTGCGCCGGCTGGGGACCGACCACATCGACCTCTACCAGCTGCACCGTCCCGACCCGGAGGTGCCCATCGCGGAGACCCTGGGGGCGCTGGACGAGCTGGTGCGCGCCGGCAAGGTCCGTGAGCTCGGGCACTCCAACTGCAGCGAGGCACAGGCTGACGAGGCAGCGCGCGCCGCGTCCGCGGACGGGACCGCGGCCTTCGTGTGCGCGCAGGACCACTGGAGCCTGCTGGAGCGCCGCATCGAGGACGACGTGCTGCGCGCCGTGGAACGCCACGGCCTCAGCCTGCTGCCCTTCTTCCCCCTCGAGTCAGGGCTGCTGACCGGCAAGTACACCGCCGAGGTGGCACCGGACCCGACGTGGCGGCTCAACACCCTGCCTGAGGAGCGTCGCGCCCGGTGGATCGACGACCAGCGGCTCGCCACGGTGCACGAGCTCACGGCCTTCGCGCAGGCGGCCGGCCGCTCGCTGCTCGAGCTCGCCATGTCCTGGCTGGCGTGCCAGGCCCCGGTGGCCTCGGTGATCGCCGGTGCGACCCGGCCGGAGCAGATCGCCGCCAACGTGGCGGCGGTCGGTTGGCAGCTCAGTGCGGACGAGCTCGAGGAGGTCGACCGCATCACGCGTCGACCCGCCGCGCGGTGACGAACCCTTCCAGCGGACCGTCCGCAGGACCCGCCACAGGACCCGCCACAGGACCCGCCACAGGACCCGCCGCGCCAAGAGTGGAGGATCGCGGCGAGATACCGCCGCGATCCTCCACTCTCGCCGGGAGACGCTGTCCGTGGAACGCCGGTCGCCGCTCGTGCGGAGCGAGACTGCGCCCGTGCCATCGCACCAGCGGACGTGCGCGACGGGGGTTCCCACCGTTGGCACTACCATCCCGCGGCCGTGGCCCACGGCCTCGTAGCGTCCGCGCCCCACACACCGCACCCGCACGAAAGGCAGCTCCGTGAGCCCCGATCCCTCGACCTGGTCCTTCGAGACCCGCCAGATCCACGCCGGCGCCGTACCGGACCCGACCACCGGGTCGCGCGCGACACCGATCTACCAGACCACCTCCTTCGCGCTGGGGGACACCGAGCGGGCCGCGAACCTGTTCGGTCTTGCGGAGCCCGGCAACATCTACACCCGGATCATGAACCCCACCACCGACGTGGTGGAGCAGCGCGTGGCCGCGCTGGAGGGCGGCGTGGCCGCGCTGGCCGTGGCGTCCGGGCAGGCCGCGGAGACCCTGGCGATCCTCAACCTCGCGGAGTCCGGGGACCACATCGTCTCCTCCGCCTCGCTGTACGGGGGGACCTACAACCTCTTCGCCTACACCCTGCCGAAGCTCGGTATCGAGGTGTCCTTCGTGGAGGACCCCGACGACCTCGATGCGTGGCGGGCCGCGGCGCGGGAGAACACCAAGGCCTTCTACGGCGAGTCGATCGGCAACCCCAAGGTCGACGTGCTCGACATCACCGGGGTGGCCGAGGTGGCCCACGGGGTCGGCGTGCCGCTGATCATCGACAACACCGTGGCCACCCCCTACCTGATCCGTCCCCTGGACCACGGCGCGGACATCGTCGTCCACTCCGCGACGAAGTTCCTCGGCGGTCACGGGACCGCGATCGCCGGGGTGGTCGTGGACGGTGGCCGGTTCGACTTCGGTGCCCACGCCGAGCGCTTCCCCGGGCTCACCACCCCAGACCCCTCCTACCACGGGCTGAACTACTGGGAGGCGCTCGGCAACGAGGGTGCGGCCTACGCCATCAAGCTGCGGGTGCAGCTGCTGCGTGACCTCGGTCCGGCGCTCAGCCCCCACAACGCCTTCCTGCTGCTGCAGGGCATCGAGACCCTGAGCCTGCGCATGGACCGCCACGTCGCCAACGCCCAGGCCCTGGCGGAGTGGCTGGAGTCCCACGACCAGGTCGAGCGGGTGTGGTACGCGGGCCTGGCCTCCTCACCCTGGCACGGCAACGCCCGTCGGTACGCCCCCCGTGGTCCCGGTGCCATCGTCTCCTTCGAGCTCGCCGGGGGCGTCGAGGCCGGCAAGCGGTTCGTGGACGGCGTCGAGCTGTTCAGCCACCTGGCCAACATCGGTGACGTGCGCAGCCTGATCATCCACCCCGCCTCCACCACCCACTCCCAGCTCACCCCCGAGCAGCAGCTGACCACCGGGGTCACCCCGGGCCTGGTGCGGCTCTCGGTGGGGCTCGAGGGCGTCGACGACCTGGTGGCCGACCTCGAGGCCGGCTTCGCCGCGGCAGCGGGCACCGGCTGACGTGACGGCCCCGCACGCCACCGGAGCCTGGCGCGACGGCGACCCCATCGGTCGCCGTCGCTTCGCGGCGATCGGTCAGCTCACGCCCGAGCTCGGCGGGGAGCTGCCCGAGGTCACCATGGCCTACGAGACCTGGGGCACCCTCAACCCGGCACGGGACAACGCCGTGCTGGTGCTCCACGCCCTGACCGGCGACAGCCACGTGGTCGGCGAGGTGGAGCCGGGCCACCCCACCCCCGGCTGGTGGCAGGGGCTGATCGGTCCCGGCTGCCCCCTGGACACCGACCGCTGGTTCGTGGTGGCACCCAACGTGCTCGGCGGGTGCATGGGGTCGACGGGGCCGGCCTCGCTGGCCCCCGACGGCCGGCCCTGGGCCTCCCGGTTCCCACAGGTCACCGTCCGCGACCAGGTGGACGCCGAGGTGGCGCTCACCGACCACCTCGGCATCGACAGCTGGGCGGCGGTGATCGGCGGCTCCATGGGGGGGATGCGGGTGCTCGAGTGGGCGATCGCCGAGCCCGAGCGGGTGCGCGCCATCGCACCCCTGGCGGTGTCCGCAACAGCCACCGCGGACCAGATCGCGCTGCAGTCGATCCAGATCCGCGCCATCGAGGAGGACCCCCACTACCTCGGCGGCGACTACCTGCTGGCAGCCCACGAGGACCCGCGCACCCCCGGTCCCCACACGGGCCTGGCCCTGGCCCGCCGGCTCGCCCACTGGTCCTACCGCAGCCGGGAGGAGCTCGGCCTGCGGTTCGGCCGCGACCCGCAGGACGGGGAGGATCCGCTCCACGGCGGGCGGTACGCCGTGCAGTCCTACCTCGACCACCACGGGGGCAAGCTCACCACGCGCTTCGATGCCGCCACCTACGTGCTGTTGACCCGTGCGATGAACCACCACGACGTCGGCCGTGGCCGCGGCGGGGTGTCGGCCGCCCTCCAGCAGGTGGACGCCGAGGTGCTGGTCGCCGGCGTCGACTCCGACCGCCTGTACCCGCTGCTGCAGCAGCACGCCCTGGCGCACCAGCTCGGTGTCCCCGGTGACCGGGCCCACGTGATCCGCTCACCCTACGGCCACGACGGGTTCCTGATCGAGCTGCGGCAGGTGCAGGCGCTGGTGCGTGAACTCCTCACGCGGGTGACGACCCGCTGACCCCGCGCCGCGCCCAGCAGCGGGTCGGTTCAGGGCATCAGGGCCGTGCGGACCGCGTCCAGACGCCTACCGGGGACGGAGGCCAGCGGCGGCGTGCACCAGCGTTCGTCGATCCGGCCCTGCAGCTGCAGCGCCGCCTTGAGCACCGCGGGCACGGATGCACCCACCTGCCCGATGGCACCGGACAGGCGGGTGAGCCCGTCCTGCAGGGTGGCGACCCGCTGGGTGTCCTGCGCCGCCGCCGCTGCGGTGAGCTCCACGGCCTGGCGCAGCCGCAGGTTGGAGATCGCGAGGATCGAGCCGTCAGCACCGGCCTCCAGCGCTGCGGCGAGGGTGGGCGCGTGCCCGGTGAGCAGCGCGAAACCGGGGACCTCGCGGGTCGCGGAGACGAAGGCGGCACGCCGCTCGGCATCCGGCGAGGAGTCCTTCATCCCGACGATGCGCTCATGGGCCGCGAACCGGCGGACGGCCTCGGGGGTCAGGGGCGAGCCGGCGAGCTGTGGGATGTGGTAGGCGAGCAGGTCCACCTCGGCCCGCTCAGCCACGGCGAGGTGGAGGTCGGCGACCTCGTCGGGGGTGAGCGGCTGCAGGTGCGGCGGCAGCACCAGCACCAGGTCGGCTCCCGCCGCTGCGAGCCGCGCGACGTCGGCGTGCAACGCGGCCAGGTTCGGTCCCGAGGCACCGGCGACCAGCACCGGTCCGGCCCCCGCCGGCCCGAGGGCGTGGCGCGCCGTCGCGGTGAGCTCCTCGCGCTGCTCGGGGGTGAGCAGGCTGCCCTCCCCCGTGGTCCCCGCTACCAGCACCCCGCTGGCGCCGTCCGCCACGGCGGCGGCGACCACGGCGGCCACACCTGCGGTGTCGAGGGTCGCGGGGTCGGTCAGCGGGGTCACCAGGGCCGGCAGGCACCCGGACAGGACGCGGGGACGCTCGGTGCGCTCGATGGTCATGGTGGAGGGTTCTCCGGTCGGTAGCGTGCGGTCCATGCTGCGCTGGTTGCTCCTGCGGGTCTACCGCATCCCACCCACACCGACGAACCCGACGCCGGCGGGCCTGGACCTGCACGCTGAGGAGGTCTCCCTCACCGCCGTGGATGGTCGGCGGCTGCACGGCTGGTTCCTCCCGGCCACGGGCGCCGCGACCGACGCCCCGGGGCCGGCGGTGGTGGTGCTCCACGGGTGGGGCAGCGCCGCCAGCGACCTGCTGCCCGCCGCCCCCGGGCTGGTGGACGCCGGGCTGTCGACCCTGGTGCTGGACGCCCGTGGACACGGCCGCAGCGAGGACGTGGACTTCATGTCCATGCCGCGGTTCGCGGAGGATCTGGGTGTGGGGGTCGCCTGGCTGCGGCAGCACCCACGCGTGGACGCTGACCGCATCGCCGTGGTCGGACACTCGGTCGGTGCGGGAGCCTGCCTCCTGGCGGCCGCCCGTGACCCGGGCATCGGCGCGGTGGTCGCGATCGCCGCCATGGCCCATCCGGCGGAGCTGATCCGCTCCTCGCGGGGGCTTCGGCCCGCGCCGCCGTGGGTCGCGGACCGGGTGCTGACCACCATCGAGGACACGATCGGGCACCCTTTCGACAGCTTCGCGCCGATCAACACCATCGCGCGCATCACCGCGCCCACGGTGATCGTCCACGGCACCCGCGACCACACGGTCCCGCCCCGTGACGCCGCCCGGCTGGTCGACGCCGCCGGTGGCCACGCGCGGCTCCGGCTGATCCCGGGCGCCGGTCACCGCTCGATCGGCCCCTTCCTCCCCGTGGTCGGGGAGCTGGCCGACCATCTGATCGGCGTGCTGACCGGCGGCCGACGGACGGGCCAGGAACGCGCTCGCTAGGTTGGCGACGCACCGACGCCGAGGTGACCGTGTCCGCTCTGTACCGCGTGGGATCCGCCCTGTTCCTGTCGGGGTTCCGGGCGCTGGGGGTGGACCTGCGGGTCCACGGTGCCCACCACATCCCGCGCCAGGGTCCGGTCATCCTCGCCAGCAACCACATCGGCTACCTCGACTTCGCCTTCGTGATGCTCGCGCCGCCGGCGCCGCGACGGGAGGTGCGCTTCCTCGCCCGCGACGACTTCTTCCGCAACCCCGTCACCGGGTTCCTGCTGCACCGCCTCGGCCAGATCCCGGTGGACGTCCACGGGGACGCGATGCGGTCCGCCGACGCGGCCCGTACCGTGCTCGAGGACGGCGGCATCGTGGGCATCCACCCCGAGGGCACGATCAGCCCCTCCTTCGTACCCCGGCGCGCCAAGTCCGGAGTGGTGCGCCTCGCCGACAGCGTCGGTGCCCCGATCGTCCCCGTCGCGCTGTGGGGAAGCCAGCGCCTGCTGACCAAGGGCCGACCAGCCCGGCCGACGCGGGGCGCTGCCGTGGTCGTGCGCTACGGGGAGCCCTTCCGACCCACGGCCCGCACCGCGATGCTGCGCACCGCGGAGGTGATGGGACGCATCACCGAACAGCTCGCCCTGGCCCAGGCCAGCTACCCCCAGCGGCCGGGCCCGCCACCCCACGACTGGTGGCAGCCCGCGCACCTCGGTGGCTCCGCGCCGACACCCGAGGCCGCCGACGCGGCGATCCGCCGCCAGAACGAGGAGCGACGACGTCTCCGCGAGGCCCGGCAGCAGGCCCAGGCCGGCTGACCGCCGCGCCGTCGCGCTCCCCTCCCCACCCCTCGGATGCGCGCTGAACGCACGAAGCCACGCCGGTGCGCGCCGCACGGCACCGGCGACCGAACCCGTGAGCGACCATCCTGTGGATAGACCTGTGGGAGTGTGGATGCTCTCACTCCTGGAACTCCACAGGTGGAACCACAACCGTGGAACTTCCTCCCCTGCCGGGTCGCTCCATCCACAGCGAACGAAGGATCATCACCCGATGGGCGCCACCACCGAGGACACCTCGACCAGGGACATCGTCGAGCTGCTCCAGCAGCTCGGGGCCCACATGCACGCGGTCGGCAGCCGGTTCGCCGCGCAGGAGTCCCTGCACGCCACCGACGTGCAGGCGTTGTCCGCCCTGGCGATGGCGGGCGGCCACCTCGGTGCGGGTGAGCTCGCGCGGGCCCTGGAACTGTCCTCGGGTGCGACCACCCGACTGATCGACCGCCTCGAGCGCGTCGGGCACGTCGCCCGCTCCACCGATCCCCTTGACCGTCGGCGCCGGGTGGTGGCGATCACCACCTCGGCGCAGACCACCGCAGGCGCGTACTTCGGGTCCCTGGCGGCCACGATCGAGCAGGTGCTCGAGCCCTACGACCCGGATGAGCGCGCCGTGCTGCGGCGCTTCCTCAGCGAGGTGGTCACGGCGATGGAGTCGCACGGCCGGGGTTGACCACTGCGCGTCCCGAGCGTGTGATGGCCGGCCCGCAGGGGCCGGCCATCAGGCAGGTACGGGAAGCCGCCGCCTCAGATCGAGCGCGGCTCCTCCCAGAGCGCTTCGTCGAGCTCCTGGTCCCGCTTCTTCTTCATGACCACGGCGGCGACACCGGCACCGGCGGCCAGCAGCGCGGCCACGACACCGGCCTTGGAACGCTTCTTTGGCTTGCCCTGGATCTCGTCGTTCAGCTCATCGATGCGGTCCGACGCCTTCGACTGCAGCTCCTTGCCCTTCTTCTCGGCCTTCTTGCGGAGCTGGTCCGCTTCCTTCTCCAGCTTCTCGACCTTCTTGGTGATCCGCGTCTTGCCCACGGGGTCCTCCTCGGTGCTGACGACTCGGGTTCGCGTCGGCAGGCACGACGTCGGCCCGCGGTGTTGTGCGGTGACGTGGCTGCTCGACTCCACCTGCGACCTTAGCGGTCGTTCCCCCGCGCCGACCCGGCCAGGTGACCCCATCCGCCAGGCGGTGCGGGACCATCGTCCCTGCAACCCGCCGGGCCGGCAACGTAGGGTCGGTGGACGCAGATGGCGATGCCAGCGGGTCGCCGTCGGGAGGTGCGTGGGTGTACGCGCCAGATGTGGAGACGCGAGCGGCGGTCGTCCTGCCCGCCACGGGGTTGGACGCGCTGCTGACCGCCCTGACCGACGACGGCTACCAGGTGCGCGGGCCGACGTTGCGTGACGGCGTGATCGTCCACGGTCCGATCACCGGCAGCGGGGACCTGCCCCGCGGCGTCACCGACGACCAGGCACCGGGCCACTACCGCACCACGGACCGCGAGGACGGCGCCTTCTTCGGCTACGCCGTCGGCCCCGCAAGCGCCAAACGTGACCTGTTCCCCCCGCGGCAGCCGCTGTGGAGGGCGGTGACGGTGGGCGACGCCGACTTCGAGATCCACGAAGCCGAGCGCGGCTCCCCCCGCATCGCGCTGTTCGGCCTGCGGCCCTGCGAGCTCGCGGCGATCGCGGTCCAGGACCGGGTGCTGCTGCACGGGGCGGTGCCCGACGAGGTCTACACCGCCAACCGCGCCGACCTGCTGCTGGTGGGCGTGGAGTGCGGCGACCCCGCCGCGACCTGCTTCTGCACCTCCATGGGGACGGGGCCGGGCACGCAGCAGGGGGCGGATCTGCTCCTGACCGAGTTGCTCGAGGGCGAGCACCGCTTCCTGCTGCGGGCGCCGACCGCCGCCGGACAGGCGATCGTGGCTGCCCTGGACACGCGCCCGGTGACCGACGAGGACCTGGCGGCACGTGACGCCGTCCTGGCGTCCGCGGCCGAGGCCATCGAACGCCACCTCGATGCGGACGGCGTCCACGACCTGCTGCTCGGCAACCTCGAGCATCCCCGCTGGGACGACATCGCCCAGCGGTGCCTGGCCTGCGGCAACTGCACCCTGGTCTGCCCCACCTGCTTCTGCACCACGGTGGAGGACACCACCGACCTCGCGGGCACCACCGCGATCCGCGAACGGCGGTGGGACTCCTGCTTCTCCCTCGACTTCACCCACACCGGTCCGGCCAGCGTGCGCAACACCACCCGTGCCCGCTACCGCCAGTGGTTGACCCACAAGCTCGCCACCTGGATCGACCAGTTCGACACCTCCGGCTGCGTGGGGTGCGGGCGGTGCATCACCTGGTGCCCCGTCGGCATCGACCTGACCGCCGAGGTGGCGACCATCAAGCGCACCACCGAGGACCCCGCCGCACCAGCGAGGAGCTGAGCCCGCACCCACCACCCGCGACCCACAGGAGGGCCCGATGGCCGTCCCCGCACCGCTGCAGGCCGGTGACCCGGACGCGCTCCGGGTGCTGCTCGCGGGCCACCCCTTCTGCGCGGGACTCGAGGTGGAGCACGTCACCGCCATGGCGGGCCTCGCCAGCGAGCACACCTTCGCCCCCGACAGCTTCCTCCTGCGACGCGGTCAGCCGGCGCGGACCCTCTCCCTGCTGCTCGAGGGCGACGTCTCCCTGGAGATCGTCGAGCCGGGCTCCGAGGCCATCGTGCTGGAGACCCTGCACGAGGGCGAGACGGTCGGGTGGTCCTGGCTGTACCCGCCGCACCGCTGGACCTTCGACGCGCGCTGCCGCTCCACCGTCCACCTGGTCCAACTCGATACCGACCGGCTCCGGGACCTGATGGCCCGTGATCCGGCGCTCGGCCGCGACCTGGCCGTGCGCGTCGGCCAGTTGGTGGTCCAGCGCCTGCAGCTCACCCGTGCCCAGCTCGTGGAGATCCAGCACCATGACCGTCCTTGACGCCCCCGTCGAGGTGCCGACCCGCGGTGCCCTGACCAGCCGGCCGTACCAGGTCTCCACGGTGCGGCACCAGACCCATGACATCGTCACGATCGACGTGGCCCCGCAGCAGCATCCCATCGCCTTCAAGCCGGGCCAGTTCGACATGGTCTACGTCTACGGCGTCGGCGAGGCCGCCATCTCCATCTCCTCCGATCCGGCAACACCGGGACTGCTGTCCCACACCATCCGGGCGGTGGGCTGGGTCACCAAGGCGCTCAACGACCTGCAGCCGGGTACCACCATCGGGATCCGCGGCCCCTACGGCCGGCCCTGGCCCCTGCACGAGGCCGAGGGCCGGGACCTGGTGGTGGTCGCGGGTGGTATCGGTCTGGCACCGGTGCGGCCCGCGATCGTGCAGGCGCTCAGACACCGGGAACGGTTCGGGCGCATCGTGCTGCTCAAGGGTGCCCGCAGCCCCCGGGATCTGGTGTTCCGCGACGACCTCGACCGGTGGCACGCCGACCGGGGTATCGACGTGCACGTCACCGTGGACAGCGCGGTGCGTGGCTGGAGCGGGCGGGTCGGTGTCGTCACCAAGCTGATCCCGCGGGTGCCCTTCGACCCGGAGAACAGCGTGATCCTGCTGTGCGGGCCCGAGGTGATGATGTGGTTCTCCGCCGAGGCGCTGCTGGCCCGCGGTGTCCCCGCTGAGCGCATCTACGTGACGCTGGAACGCAACATGAAGTGCGGCGTGGGCAGCTGTGGGCACTGCCAGCTCGGGTCGAAGTTCCTGTGCCGCGACGGGCCGGTGTTCAGCTGGGACGAGGTCTCGGCGCTGCTCGACGTCCGCGAGCTGTGAGCGAGCTGTGAGGAGGTGGGTGCCGTGACCGACGAGATCGGCCGTCCGAGCGTGGCGGTGTGGAAGTTCGCCTCCTGCGACGGCTGCCAGCTGTCGCTGCTCTCCGCCGAGGACGAGCTGCTCACCATCGCCGGCCAGATCCACATCGCCTACTTCCTCGAGGCCACCCGGGAGGTGGCGGACGGCCCCTACGACATCTCGCTGGTGGAGGGCTCGATCAGTACCCCCGCCGACGCCGAGCGGATCCGCCGGGTCCGTGAGGTGTCGGGCACGCTGATCACCATCGGCGCGTGCGCCACGGCCGGTGGCATCCAGGCGCTGCGCAACTTCGCCGACATGGAGGCCTTCCGCTCCCTGGTCTACGCCGACCCGTCCACCATCGACGCGCTGGCGGAGTCCACGGCGATCGCCGAGCACGTCCCCGTGGACCTCGAACTGCGGGGCTGCCCGATCGAGACCAGCCAACTGGTCGAGGTGATCAACGCGATCCTGGCCGGGCGCAAGCCCGTCACCCCGACGCACTCGGTGTGCGTGGAGTGCAAGCTGCAGGGCAACGTGTGCGTGACCGTGGCCGACGGCACGCCCTGCCTCGGACCCGTCACCCAGGCCGGCTGCAACGCCCGCTGCCCGGCCTTCCGGCGGGGCTGCTACGGCTGCTTCGGGCCGGCCGAGACCCCCAACACCGCCTCCCTGGCGAGCTGGCTCACCTCGGAGCTGTCCGTGGAGCACCCGGAGCTGGTCCGGCTGTTCCGCACCTTCAACGCGGACGCACCGGCCTTCCGTACCGAGTCCCGCCGGCACGAACCCGACCGCGAGGAGGTGGCGCCGTGAGCCACAGCCACGACCGCACCATCTCCGTGGAGGCGCTGGCCCGGGTGGAGGGCGAGGGCGCGATGCACGTCGAGGTGGTGGACGGCCGCGTCGAAGGCGTGCAGCTGCGGATCTACGAACCACCGCGGTTCTTCGAGGCGATGCTGCGCGGGCGGGACTTCACCGAGCCCCCCGACATCACCGCACGCATCTGCGGCATCTGCCCCGTCGCCTACCAGCTGTCCGCCATCAACGCGCTCGAGTCGCTGTGCGGTGTCGACACCGCCGACGGCCCGCGGATGCCCGACGGGATCCGGCAGCTGCGCCGCCTGCTGTACTGCGGCGAGTGGATCGAGAGCCACGTCCTGCACGTGTTCCTGCTGCACGCCCCCGACTTCCTCGGCTACCAGGGTGCCATCGAGATGGCCACCGATCACCGTGAGCTGGTGGAGATGGCGCTGCGCCTGCGCAAGGCCGGCAACACCCTGCTCGAGGTGGTGGGGGGCCGGGCGATCCACCCGATCAACATCCGCCTCGGCGGCTTCCATCGGGCGCCCACCGCCGCCGAACTGCAGGCGCTGGTGCCGGAGCTGGAGTGGGGCCGCGAAGCTGCGGTGCAGACGACCCGCCTGGTGGCCGGCTTCACCTTCCCGGAGCTGACCCAGGACCACGCCTTCGTGGCGCTCAGACCCGACCTCGACCGGCTGCCAGCGGGTGCGACCGGCTACCCCCTGGAGGGTGGTCGGCTGGTCAGCACCACCGGCATCGACGAACCCATCGAGGCGTGGCCCGAGCACCTGCATGAGGAGCAGGTCCCCCACTCCACCGCGCTCCACGGACGGATGCGCTCCGGCGAGACCTACCTGGTGGGGCCGGCCGCGCGGCTCGCCCTCAACCTCGACCGGCTCCCGGACGACCTCGCCGCCCTGGCCGAGGAGGTGGGGTGCACGGCCCCGGTCACCAACCCCTTCCGCAGCATCATCGTGCGCGCCCTGGAGACGGTGTACGCCTTCGATGAAGCGCTGCGCCTGATCGCGGCCTACGAGCGGCCGGAGCCCGCCGCCATCCCCATCACACCCGTCGCCGGGGTGGGTCACGGCGCCACCGAGGCCCCCCGGGGCATCCTCTACCACCGCTACGGGCTGGACGGCGACGGCACCATCACCGACGCGTCCATCGTGCCACCGACCTCCCAGAACCAGCCCGCCATCGAGGCCGACCTCCTCGGCTTCGTGCAGGCACACCTCCACCTCGACGACGCCGAGCTGCAGTGGCAGTGCGAGCAGGCGATCCGCAACTACGACCCGTGCATCTCCTGCTCCACCCACTTCCTCGACCTCACGGTGACGCGACGATGACGATGCTGGTGCTCGGTGTCGGCAACCCCGACCGCGGTGACGACGCGGCCGGCCCCCTTGTGGCGGCTGCACTCACCGAGGTGGCGGGGATCGAGGCGCGGGCGGTCACCGCCGACCCGAGCGCCATCCTCACCGATCCGCTGTGGGACACCGCCGAACGGGTCCGCCTCATCGACACCGTGCGGACCGGTCAACGGCCAGGCAGCGTGCACCGGTGGTCCGGGCAGCGGCTGGTGGAACACGTGCCCGCCACCGGCGGCGGGACCCACGACCTCGGCATCGCCACCACCCTGCACCTCGCGCAGGCGCTGGGCCGGCTGCCCCCCACCCTGGAGGTGATCGGGATCGAGGGTGCGGTGTTCGAGGTCGGCCATCCACCCTGCCGCGCCGTCCGCCACGCCGTCGCGGTGGTCGCTGCGGCGCTGGCCCGGGAGATCGATGACGCCGAGGTGGATGCGCTGGAGATCGCGGTCCGTGTCCGGGACCTACAGGTCACCCTGCGCGGTGAACGCCGCAACGTGCGCGTCGGTCAGCGCTGAACGCGCCGACTCGTCGCTGATCTGAGGGGTCAGGTCGCGTGCCTGGGGCCCGTAGGCCCCGAACTGCGCGTGGTTCATGCCCGCCACCTCCACCATCCGCGCATCGTCGGGCAGCAGCTCACGCCGCTCGGCGATGTCCGCGGGCGTGGCGAGGCCGTCGCGGCTGCCGGAGACCGACAGCACGGTCAGGTCCTCGCGGTCCTCGAGTCCGGCCCCACCGGTGGAGAACGACGCCCACAGGGTCAGCCCCCGGACCGTGCCCGGCTCCTGGCGTCCGAGCCAGCTTGCCGCCATCGCGCCGCCCAGGGAGTGGCCCCCGACCCACCACTGGTCCACCTCCGGGGTGTCGGCGATGAGGCCTTCGGCACGTCCCCGCCCGAAGAAGGCGAGGTTGAGGGGCATCCGGGGGATCAGCACCAGCGTGTCGGTGGCCGCCACGATCGGTGCCCAGGTCGCCACGTAGGCCTCGCGGTGGACGCGGGCGCCGGGGTAGAACACCACGCCGCGCACCGGCTCGCTCCCGGCGGGACGCAGCTCCACCACCGGCCCGAGGGTGACCTCCACCGCCGGGTCGTCGATCGCGGCCTGCAGCGGTTCGGGCTCCGCCGGGCGGGCGAGGCTCGCCCACACCACGAAGGCGACGACCGCCACACCGAACAACGCCGCTACGACCAGCAGCGCCCGTCGCAGGCGTGCTCCCATCAGCAGATCCTCGGCAGCTGCTCACCCAGGGGCAGGTCCACGACCCGCTTGGCACCGAGCCCCGTGCGTGCCACCACCATGCCGGGGTGGTCGTCCACCACCTCGCCGACCCGGAC
>LFIK01000411.1_pt1 | contig 32021 bp, 30 predicted proteins | sample 643401 | NCBI WGS metagenome assembly LFIK01 (sample SAMN03777447, study PRJNA286221) | soda lake metagenome | biome: soda lake; feature: Kulunda steppe; material: water; isolation source: sample T5-Br brine of Lake Tanatar-5 | place: Russia: Kulunda steppe | collected 2010-07
GGTTGCTCATCGACCTTGGAGCGGATATAAGCCTCGGCTTCGGCATCGCGCTCGCCGCCCTGGCGTTCGGCCTCGGCGACCTTTTCGAACAGTTCGTCAATTGCTTCCCGGTCAGACCTATCCATCGACTCAACCCTCACCCTATTGCATGATGGTTACCCAAATGGGCCTCAGGCGCGGTGATCGCAAGGGGCAAGGGGGCATTGCGAACACGCGGGTTCCCGATCGTTAACCCACGGAAGGTAACGGTGCAGGTTTCCCCTGCGAAAATATCAAGAATGCCTTATACTAGCGGTCAAGGGAGCGATTATCGGTGTTCCCTGGGGTGAATTCCACCCTTTGACCCGCCAATGACCCGGAGGTGGCGTGATGGCTTTGGCAGTTCCCGTCGTCCCACCGGCCCCGCTCGTTCACGTGGTGGCCCCGGCCCCCGCCCTGCGTCAGGCCCGCAATCCGACCCGCGAAAAGACCGAAACGATCAACGCGGTCGAAGCGATTGAGCGCGTGCATCACGTCAGCGCGCGGAAAAAGCGCGGCGATCGCGGGCAACTCGTCGATATGGTCATATAGGGCCGCGTGGATTTGCGCGCCGGGCCGAGCGCCTAGCCGATCAACTTGCGGCCAATCAACTTGCGCCATGCTTGGTTTCCATGCGGGGGGCGATATCCAGAAGCCGGTCCAAGAGGTAGTCTGCCTCCTCGGGATGCAGGTCTGTCGCCTGGGTAAGAATGCGCTCCATCATCATGCGGCTATAGGATTGCGGATCGAAATCGGCACTGCGCATATCGGTGTTGTTGACCAGATCGACGGCCATCCGAAAGGCGGGAAATAGCCGCTCGGGTAGAGCCGCTTTGTCATAGAGTCGGCGAAAGGCCAGGTTGCCCTGATCATAAATCAGCATTCGGGCATTATGGACGGGTATATCTGCAAGAGACGCCATACCCGCCTCGAAGAATCCGGTGTCGCCGACACAAACGGCCCGGAACAGGAGGGACGGCGACAAACGGCCGGCACGCTTGAGCTGCGCAACCAAATCGCCGAGTTCACGGTCCGCCTCACTGGACGCCAGCGACAAAGTGGCCCTTTCGCGCGCATTAAGCACGAGATCGGTTGCCACCCCTTCCGGCAGCGCCTGACGATCGGTCAGAACTTTGCGCAAATGGTCTGACATGCTGGCGACCAACCGTTCGGCCACCGTCGCGGAAAGACCCGGCCTGCCCTTAAGGGAGCGTTGCACGGCAGGGCTGGCGCCATGGTCATCGGCGATACGGTTCAGAACCGAATCGCCGAGAGCGGCCGCCCGGTTATCGGCGATCGTTTCGGCAACCCGGTCAGTGGCGCGATCCAGCAGAGCATCGGCAACGGCATCGTTCAGATCCGTGCGGCGAGCAACCGCCACATGCCCCTCTTCGCTCGACTGCGCAATCAATTCAACCAGATCATCCTGGGTCAGGACCGAGGAGAATTCGAGGATCGGCATCGAAACGCTGTCGATATCCGACGCCAACTGCCGGGCCACATCATGCGGCACACGCGGCGACATCTTAAGACTCTCCGCCAGCGTTGCCCGGATCAGGTCGGAGGCATCGGCCGAAAGTTTGCGGATAATGTCCTCTGCCATCGCACGGGCGCGGTCGCTCAACCCATCCATATCCAGTTGCCGGGCAAGCTTCGGCGTCAGTCCAGCGCGCGACTCAACCGATGGATCCGACAAGAGGCGTGCTACATCATGTTCCGTGAGTCGGTCGCTCATCCACGTTTTCTCCGAGCATTGACCCGTGCAACCGCATACAAGGTGATGATCCACATCGGGCGATGTCCCTTGGATGCGCCGCGTCGGAGAAGAGTATCGACGCTTGAGTCTTAAACGCCTGTTAATCCGGGCATTTTACCAATTCCGCCCCATGCCGCAAAATGCCGCTGGGGGAAGCCCGGTTCCCGGCTGTTGTCTTTGCGGCCGGTTTGCTAAGACTGCGCCAGTTCACCATGATTTTAAGATGCGCATGACCCTGCAAACCCGACTTTCCTCTCGGCCGCACCTGTCTGCGGCCTTGCTTCTGCCACTGATCCTGTCTGGTTGTGGCGACCAAGGCGGTGACCAGGCGGCTGATACCGATCCGCAAGTCGCCGCCGGTCAGGCGGCCTTCCAGACATGTTCATCGTGTCACATCATTGATGAAGAGCGCCATCGGGCGGGCCCGCATCTGGTCGATCTGTTCGGCCGTGAAGCCGGCGGCGCGCAGGGATTCCGCTATTCGTCGGCCTTGACCGAAAGCGGCATCGTGTGGGACGAGCAAAACCTTGACGATTTTCTCGCCAATCCCCGCGGGCTCGTCCCGGGCAATCGCATGTCATTCGCAGGATTGCGCAACGCGGACGAACGCGCCGCCATCATCGCCTATCTGCGCGATGTCACGCCGGCTGATTAGGCATTGGTCAGAATTGACCCCCGGCGTCTAAGGGTCTGCCGCGCGGCGCGAATTGCCTGGATCTGATCCGGGACATTAATGGGCATCTCTGCGAGCACCGGATGACGGCGGTCTTCAAGAATGGTTGCCAGATCTGTCGACTGCGCTTCGGCCAAGCGCGCCAGTTCTTGATCGCGGCACCGAACCAGTTGCGCCAGTTCCGGTAAGAACAGGCGCATAAGTGCCGTGATCCAACGATTGGCCGGCCAACTCGGGCGTGCGATATCGATTTCGAATCGGCCGAGCATGGTGATGACATCAGGCCCGCGATACCATGCACCGCCGGTCACCCAGCGATTGGTCGCGAAAAGGCGGGTTGCCCCGCCCGGCCGGTCGGCACTCTGCCAATCGGAAAACCCGATCGCAGCCAGATGCGTGACGGTGCCGAACGAGTCGCCGCTGCCCGGATCGGCGGCGCAGTCTGAATAAAGCGGCTCCACGCCATCGGGCATCCCTGGACGCCGCAGAAACGTATGAAAATGACCCAACTCCCCAACCCCGCGTCCCGTCACGCCCCCGTCTGGGGCGGGCGGATCACCGGTTGGCTGCTCGCCGTGCCGCCGCTCGTCTTGGTGAACGTGAAAGTAGTATTGGCCGTGGCTGATCGGGTCGTAGACATCGCCATCGGGGATGTGCCGTCCGTCCATATCGCCAAGTCCGGCTTCACGCTCCTGCCGCAACAGGTCGGACACGACGGTGTCGCCGGTCTTGGCCAGAATTCTCTCACATTCCACGAGATCGTCCGCGGCCGCCAGCATCGCATCGAGCGCCTCAGCACCCAAGGAGACAAGCGAAGCGTGCCGTGCCTCAGGGGCAGCGCCATTCCCACCGCAAAGAATGTCCATCGGCTTGATCGTTTGACCTCCTGCCCACCCAAGAGCGGTGTCATCGATTGGCAAGCATTTCCCGAATATCGGCCGCTGTTGCGATGCGCCGGCCCAATCCGCGAATACCGTCGACGATGCCGGCCACCTGATCGGCGTTCGAAACGGCCGGCTGACCGCTCAACCGATGAATATTGTTCTCAAACCCGACACGTCCATGGCCCCCGAGCAAAGCGGCCCCCATTAACGATGGCCCCTCCAGCGGGCCAAAGGCGCAGACGGACCAAATGTCACCGTCGCGCAGCACGCTCATAAAGGGCTGAAGCTCTGGCGGTTCGCAAAACCTGCCCGTGACGTATTTGCCCAAGACGAGCTGCAGAAAGGCTTTTTCCTCGGCCACCACACCGCGCGCCCGAAGCGTATTGAACCGTTCGAGATCGACCGCATCATAGGCGATATACTGCAGAACGATGTTTTCTGACCGGCACCATTCCACGAAAGATTCCACGGCCGCCAAATGGTCGTCGTCGCTGTCCGGGGGGATCAACTCCCGCACGGCGACCGATGCCGATTCCGGCTGGACCGCGCGAATGGTGGCCATTTGCTCAGCCGGGGTGAACCGTTCCACCGCTTCGGTGGTTATTTGAAGGAAGAGCCGGTCGCCCGTTGCCTGACGCACGGCCTTGAGCATCTCGCCATAGGCATCGGCGTCGATGCTGTGGCGCTGCTCGGCATCCCGGACATGAACATGAATGGCCGACGCACCCGCCTCAAGGCATTGGGCCGCGGTCTCAGCCACTTCGTCGGGCGCCAGAGGCAAGGCCGGGTGATCGGATTTCGTTCGGCGGGCACCGGTGGGCGCCGCCATGATCATGCAAGGGCCGCCCCATGGCACATGGGAGTCGACCGGCTGCGGCCCCGTGAAAGAAGACTTATCGGGCTCTTTCGTCATTCGATTGCTCTCAAAGCTGAAATCCCCGCCAGTTACGCCGCTTCGGCGGCGGCGGCGTCAACGGCCTCACCCAACCGATGGACAATGGCGCCGATGGTATCGGTATCAACGATGAAAGGCGGCGCCAAAAGCACATGATCACCGCGCCGTCCGTCAACGGTGCCGCCCATCGGATAGCACATGAGGCCGCGCGCCATCGCCTCGGCCTTGACCCGGGCATGAACGCGCTTCGCCGGATCGAAGGGTTCCTTGCTCAGCCGGTCGGCGACCAGTTCGACCCCGACGAACAGACCTCGGCCGCGAATATCGCCGACATAGGGATTGTTGCCGAAACGGGCCTGCAGCGATTCGGTGAGCACCGTCCCCATTTCCCGCACATTGGTCAGCAGGTCGCCCTCGTCGATCCGGTCCTGAACCGCGATCGCCGCCGCACAGGCGGTTGCATGGCCCATATAGGTGTGGCCGTGCTGAAAGAACCCCGTACCGTCTCGAAACGCCCGCCATATCGCGTCGGTGCACATCACCGCGCCGATCGGCTGATAGCCGGCGCCGAGCCCCTTGGCCGTCGCCAAAAGATCCGGTGCAATGCCGTCCTGCTCGCAAGCGAAATAGGTGCCCGTCCGACCCATGCCACACATGACCTCGTCCAGGATCAGCAAGACCCCATATCGGTCACAGATCTCACGGACGCGGCGAAAATACCCCTCGACCGGCGGCAGAACACCGGCGGTTGCTCCGACCACCGTTTCCGCGACAAAGGCCATCACCGTTTCCGGTCCTTGGTCCAGAATGGCCTGCTCCAATTCGGTCGCCAGCCGCTCGGCATAGGCCGCGTCGCTCTCGCCGTCGATCTTGCCCCGATAGGCATAGCACGGCGACACATGCCCCGCATCGACCAGCAGGGGTTCGAACGGCGCGCGCCGCCATTGATTGCCGCCGGTCGCCAGGGCGCCGAGCGTGTTTCCATGGTAGCTCTGCCGCCGGGCAATGACGTGCCGACGCTCGGGCCGGCCGGTTTCGACGAAGTATTGCCGGGCCATTTTCAAAGCCGCCTCGACCGCTTCGGACCCGCCGGACACGAAATAGACCTTGCCACCAGCCAGTGCCCCGGGCGCGCGCGCCACCAACCGCTCGGCCAGCGCCTCCATCGGCTCTGTCGTGAAGAAACCGCTATGCGCGAAAGCGAGCCGGTCGATCTGTGCCTTGATCGCCTCACGGACGGATGTATCGCTGTGCCCCAAGCATGACACGGCCGCGCCGCCCGAAGCATCGAGATACCGCTTGCCTTCACTGTCGATGATATAAGCGCCGTCGCCGTCGACCGCGACGGGCAGGTTCGAATGAGTGTGTCGATGGAATACGCTTGTCATTGCTTCCTTCTCGTCCCTGCGCCCCGGCTTCGACCGGACTACTGGATACCGCGTTCACGAAAGAACGCCAAGGCGCCGTCGTGAAGCGGGGCAGAAAATTCACTACCGAGTATCTCTCTGATCGACAGGTTCTGCAACGCCGGGTGGAGATCGCGCAATTGATCGATGCCCTCGACAACCGCTTGGGTTACCGCTTCGGCCGTTTCGTCGGCGACGCCGGCATTCGTCACCATAAGCGCAACCGGACCAAAGCTCGGCAGCCCGGTTTCGGCCGCTTGCCCATCTCCATTGTCGTTTTCGCCATTACCCCGGTAATAACGGACCGGAATTTCCGAGGCTTTGTAATAGGGGTGAGTTTGCAGAACCGCTTCGATGACGTCCTGCTCAAATCCCACAACCCGCGCATCGCATTGGGTCATGGCCTCGTGGACCGTGCCGATCGGATGGCCGGCGATATAGGCGATCGCATCCACCTCGCCGTCGCATAACGCCTGCTGCTGAGTGGCCATAGAGATCGACAGAAGCGTTGGGCCGGCATCGGTTTCAACCGTATTTCCACCCTCCTCATCTGCCATCATTCCGGCAGCCTCGAGTGCAGCGGTCAGAGCCACGCGCACCGGGTTATTTTCCTCCGGGCCCAGATTTATGCGTGCATCGGACAGATCGGAAAAAGTGTCGGCGGCAATATCGTTGCGGACGATAACCGTGACCGACTCGTCATGCAGGGCGAACAGCAAGCGGAGATCAGCCAGCGGCCCACTGGACGCAAATGACCCCGTCCCCATGACCGCATCGAAAACGCGATCCGAACGCGCTATTCCAAAGTCGAATTCGCCGGAATTGACACGAACGACGTTTTCCCACGAGCCCGTGGTGCTTTCCGCCGAAAAGGACATGCCCTCCAAGCGACTGCTGGCGTCGAGAATCTGCGCCACACCGCCCGCCACCGGGAAATAAAGGCCGTTGGGCATGCCCGACGCGATCGAGACGAAGGCCGTTGGCTGCCCGGATACCTCCGGCCCCGCCTCGGCCGCCCCGACATCCGGTCCCGACTCCGACCCCGAATCAGGGCTGTCTTCCACATCGGTCGCGCGTTCGGCGGGCGGTTCACCCACCTCCCCGGACTCCTCGTCTGCATGGGCGGCCATGGTCCCGGCAGCCAAAATGGCGGCCAACCCACACAGCGCCCCCCGGCAAAAGGGGGATCGCAAAACGGACTGCCTTCGTATCATCCTCACGACTGGCTATCCTCCGCCGGTAAAATACCTATCGCCGGATGAGAGAGCCCATTGCGCGACTTGTGTCAAGGCATCGTCGGTTGCTCTGTTGAACGCCGCGATCACCTCAGCAAAGCCCCGCCCCTCAGCCGTCGACCTGCCGGTATGAGACTGCCGCGCAACGATGTCACGTTCCGGCATTCGGATCAGGGCGCAACTGGTCCGAACAGTCGCAACCGCAGTCTCGGCTGCGGTCGTGTCTGCATGAAAATCCCTGAGCTCACAGCGCAGAATGAAATTCGCCCGTATCGCAACGCTTTGGCGGCCGACGCCCGTGATCTGGCCGGTATTCTCGAAGGTCTCGACCATGAGACGCTGCATCATGACCGGGGCCCGGTCCGTCCAGGCGACCCCTTCGTAATAGTCGAGCGAAGCCGGGCGCTGACGCACGGCGATTGACGTCGTATCGAGGCCCGCCGGCGCGTTTATGCTGTCGACCAGCAACTGCCACGACACCGAGGGGCCGCCCGTCTCGGGGGTCGGCGCCGACAAGCTGTAAAGGTCCGCGGTGCTGCCCAGAGTAGCACAGCCCCCAAGCGTGAAGGCGGCCAGTGCCACCATCGCGGCCGATAGCCGCCTTAGGCGGGCATTGCGCCCCCTGAACAGCGGAGCCGGGGCCCGGCCCGGTTCACGGCATAGGGACGGTCGTGGCGATATAGGGCGGCTGAGGCTCATGGTCATTACTCCACCGGAACGCCGGACCGCCCGCGCGGACCAAGCAGAAATTGTGTCGGGCTGCGCTCGATCTGTTCGATGACGCGGGAAAGGTTGCGGGCCAAATCACGCAGTTCGGTCGTCATCACGGTGAATTCGTAAAGGCCCGTATTGGAGAAATCCCTAAGACCGGGACCGGCATTCGTAATCAGTGAATTGAGGCTTTGGGTCGCCTCTTCGGCGCTGGTCAGAAGACCCCGCGCGGCCGCCGAAGTCTGATCCGCCTCTTCCTGGAACAAAGCCAAGCCGTCATCCACCGACGCCAGGATCGCATCGAAGCGATCACTGGCTCTGGCAACATCGATCCGGAACTCCGACACCAGTCCGTCCAGGTTGGTCATCAACGAATTGACCCGATCGGTGGTCGACGCAATGACACCGACTTGGCCGGACAGATCCGACGAGATGCTCTCGGCATTGGCCAGGATTCGGCTCACGGCGTCCAGATTCTCCTCTGACAACAAGTCCGTCGCCTGGGTCGTGACCAAAAGAAGCTGGTCGAGCAGATCAGGCGCCTGCTCGGTGAGACTATCGAGGGTCGAGGGACGGGAGTCGATCACCGGGTAATCTTCGCCCGGCGGCCGGGCGGGCAAAGGGGCGTCCTGCGAGCCGCCCGAAATCTGCACGAAGCTGCCGCCGGTGAGGCCCGAAAGCTGCAACATCGCAAAACTGTCGTCGCGCAACGGCGTGTCGGCTTCGACATCGACGGTGACCCGCACCCGTTCGATATCGGCCTCATCGATGCGGATATCGCTGACCTGACCAACCGGAATTCCGCGATATCGAACCTGACTTCCGGCCTGGAGGCCGGTCACCGCGCCATCAAAATAGATCAGATACCGATCACCCCGATCGGTCAGTCCGGATATCCCAAGCCAGAAGGCGAAGCCCAGGATGAGCCCCGCCACCGTCAGCACGAATCCGCCGACTGCCACATATTTCGCCCGCGTCTCCATCGCGCCTCAACCTAGTCGATTTTCGTCTCTGCGGCCGGCATCGATCGCGCCCGGACACCATTGAAATACGCCTGCAGCCACGGATGGCTACTGTTCCTATGCCCCTCCCACGTATCGACAACGACCTTCTTGTCGATCAGGGCAGCGATACGGTCGCATATCGTCAGCAGGCTATCCATGTCATGTGTCACCATGACGACCGTTAACTCAAGATTTCGGCTCAACGTTCCGATCAGATCGTCGAAAGCCGCCGCGCCGATGGGGTCGAGACCGGCCGTCGGCTCGTCGAGAAACAATATCCCCGGATCGAGCGCCAGCGAGCGGGCCAAGCCGGCCCGCTTTCGCATGCCGCCGGACAGTTCCGACGGCACTTTGCCGCCGGCATCGGGCGGCAAGCCGACCATCGCGACCTTGAGCCGTGCGATCTCCCGCATCATCTCTCGCCGCATACTGGTATGCTCGGCCAAGGGCACCATGATATTTTCCTCGACCGTCATCGACGAAAATAGGGCCCCGTCCTGAAAAAGCACGCCCCATTGCCCGCGCAGCCGATGGACCTCGGCTTCGGACATCGTCGCCACATCACGTCCATAGACCTCGATCGTTCCGGCAGCATAGGCCTGCAGACCGATAATCTCGCGCATCAACACGGATTTGCCGGTTCCCGATCCTCCGACGACACCCAGGACTTCGCCGCGGCGGACATCCAACTCAAGGCCGTCATGGATCACGGTCGTTCCGAACTGGGTTCGCAGTCCGCGGATTCGTATAACGGGTTGATCAAGGTCGTCTTCGATATCCGTCCCCATACCCGCCTCAGAACCCCCAGTCCGAAAGAACGATCGAGAATATCGCGTCGAGCACGATCACCAGGAAGATCGATTGGACCACCGATTTCGTCGTCAGGATGCCGACACTTTCGGCACTCCCCGTCACTCTCAATCCCTGGTAGCATCCGACCATCGCAATCGTAAAGGCGAATACGGGCGCCTTCACGAGACCCGCCCACAAGTGCCCGATGGCGACGTCCGATTGGAACTGACGAATGAAGGTTCCAAGGTCGATATCCAGAATCACATAGGCCATGACCGCCCCCCCTCCTATACCGGCGATATTTGCCAGAAAGGTTAAGAGCGGAAAGGTGATCAGCAACGCGATCAGCCTTGGAAGCACCAGCGCCTCGACCGGATCGAGCCCGATCGTGCCCATGGCATCGACCTCTTGATTGACCTTCATGGTGCCGATCTGGGCCGTGAAAGCCGATCCCGAGCGGCCGGCCAGGATAATCGCGGTGACCAGGATTCCCAATTCCCGCAGGACGGAAATGCCGATCAGATTGACGACGAACAGGTCGGCGCCGAATTGCTGAAGTTGGACCGCCCCCTGATAGGCAATCACGATACCGACAAGAAAAGACAAAAGGCACACGATTGGAACGGCATTCAACCCCGTTTGTTCGGCATGAAAGACGATCGATGTCGTCCTCAGCCGCGACGGATGCATTATCAGGCGCCCGAACCGGCTGACGATCAGCCCCAGGAATCCGATCAGGCCGCGCGCTTCGCCGCCGAGGTCGAAGACCGACCGCCCAATGGTTTCGGCAAGTCCGACAATCCCGGAGGGCCGCCCACCCCTTGTGGTAACCCTGTCGTCAGAAACCTTTGTGTCCGTTTTGCCGTCCGGTGGATCGATCGAAGCCGAGACCGTTTTCAGCACCGAAGCCGGTTTCGGCGGCGCATCGGACATCTCGGCGGTTCGCCCGTCAGCAGTCAGATTGCGCTGAAGGCGGCGCAGCGCCAGGGCGCCAGCGGTATCCAGAACCGACAGGCCCGACAAGTCCAGACGCACCGGACCGGACGGGCATTGCGCGACAATGGCATCGACCTTGCCGGCCAGTTCCTCGACCGATTGGACCGTCCAACGGCCGCCGCAGCGAATCACCGTTCCAGCCTTGCCGGCCACCAGATCAATGGTGAAGTCCGGTTCCCCAAGCGCCCTGTTAGGGGTAGACTGCATTGTAATCTTTTGGTCCGGCGAACCCATGAGTCGGCAGCTTCTCGCGGTTGGCGTCGATTTCGAAAGTCGGGGCGGCTTGGCTATTCGTCTCGCATGGCGCACTGGAACCGGGTCTGTTTCGTGCTATGGATCGTTCGACCGACGACTCCATACCGTGGAGGCGGACAGACGAAACACTACGGTGGTCGACTTAAACCTGACCGTCCCGGCAACAATAGGGCACGAACGTGATGCATCTAAAGGACCATATCCGCCATGTCCCGGATTTTCCCAAGCCGGGCATACTTTTCTACGACATTTCAACCCTATTGGCGCATCCGATGGCATGGCGGACGACCGTCGACCGGTTGGCCGAAGTCATTGCCCCGATGCAACCGGAGATCCTGGTGGGAATCGAAAGCCGCGGATTCCTGACGGCGGCCCCCTTGGCGCTGAAGCTTGGTCTGGGATTCGTCATGGTGCGAAAATCCGGCAAACTGCCGGGCCCGACCATACGGCACACCTATGCCCTGGAATACGGCGAGGACACGATCGAAGTCCAGGAAGGCGCCGTCACCAACGGCCAACGCGTGGTCATTCTCGACGATCTGCTGGCGACCGGTGGCACCATGTCAGCATCGGTCGACCTGATGCAGCAAATCGGTGCGGATGTCCGAGGCTGTGCCTGCATTATTGAGCTCACATTCCTAAAGGGCCGCGACCGGGTCGACGCACCGGTCGAAACCCTTATCCAATACGACAGTTGACCGGAACCCTTTGATGGCGGATCAGCAAAAAGAACCGCCGGTCTCGGCCCGCTTGCCGTGCCGGTGGGACGCCTTGAGCACATCGGATTTCAAAGCGCTCGCGACCGGTCCGGACGCCGATCGGACCGTTGCCATCCTGCCGATCTCGGCGACCGAGCAGCACGGCCCCCATTTGCCGGTTGCCGTCGATGCGACCATCAATCGCGGTATCCTTGACCGGGCGCTGGCCCGGCTGCCTCGGGGCACGCCGGTGCTGACCCTGCCCGACCAACCGATCGGCTATTCGCCGGAACATGACCGGTCTCCCGGTACACTGACGCTGTCGACGGCGACGGCCATGGCGCTGTGGACCGACATTATCGCCAGTGTTGCCGCCGCCGGTATTCGGCGGTTGCTGGTGTTCAACAGTCATGGCGGCCAGATACCAATCGCGCGGCTGCTGATCCGCGAAGCCCGGACCAAGTTCGGCATGCTCGCCGCCACGGTCAGCTGGCCCGATTTCGGCATTCCGGCTGATCTGCGGCACCAAGGCATCATCGACGATGTTGAATGCCGCCACGGACTTCATGCCGGCCAAACGGAAACCTCGATGATGATGGCCTTGGCACCCGACGCCGTTCGCCGATCCGAATTGCGGCGCTTTGCGTCCCGCGCCGAAGACATGGCCGCGCGCTATGAATGGCTCCAGCCCGAAGGGGCGGTTCGGATCGGCTGGCGGGCCGAAGATCTCAACGCCGCCGGGGCGACGGGTGACGCGGCGAAATCATCCGCCGCGATTGGCGAAGCGCTGATCGACCACGCCGCCGCCGCATTGGCCACCCTGCTGATCGAAATGACCGATCCGGATCTCACCGCCGAATGGCTGTCCTGAAAACCGTGCGCTCATAGCCGAACTCGCGCAGCGTATCCCGTTTTCGGTCTTAGCCGTGATAGCGCGAGGATATCGGATACACACCGGTCTGCGGCGGACGCATCGAGGTTTTGGTCTGATCCGGGTTGGTGTCGCCGGCATCATCGTGGCTGGCGTCGCGAGCGGGCTGGCCAGCCTCGGGCGGCGGCATCGTATCATCATCCGGCCCACTATCCGGCCCACCATCCGATCCAACGTCAACGCCGTCATTACGATGCAACATCGCCGCCCGGTTGGCGGCATGCCGAATGGTCAGACTCTGGTACCGACGCCATGCCAATGGAATGCTGGCGAGATAGGCCAAGCCCATGCAAAGCAGCACCAGCCAGGTCGCCGTGATCATGCCGGCGATGACCAGGCCCATGGCGACCAGAACGAAGACCATATACTTGGCCGGGATGAGCAGACCCTTCAGCGAAAAGGTCGGCAGCGTGCTGACCATCAACAGCCCCGCCCCCACGGTCCAGATACCGACGAGAACGGGATATTCATGGACAGCAATACCCGTTTCAAGGAACAAGAACACCGGCAGGAGCGCCAAGCCGGCACCGGCCGGAGATGGAACGCCGGTAAAGAAACTCGACGCCCAGGGCGGCCGGCTTTCATCGGTCAATTGCACGTTGAACCGCGCCAATCGCATGGCGGCACAGACCGAGAAGATCAGAACCACGGCCCAGCCGAATTGACCTGTTTGATTGATCGACCAAAAATAGATCATGAGGGCCGGAGCAACCCCAAAGCAGACGAAATCCGAAAGGCTGTCGAGCTGCGCCCCCATGGGGCTTGTTGCCTTAAGCAGGCGTGCCACCCGGCCGTCCAGCGTATCCAAGACGGCGGCGATCAGGATCGCAATGGCCGCCAGTTCAAAGCGGCCATCGATCGCCAACCTTATCGACGTCATGCCGGCACATAAGGCGAAAGTCGTCAGGATGTTCGGCAAAAGCCGGTTGAACGTAACGTTCTTGGCCCCGCGGTAGCGTCTCGGCCGTATCATTCCCTCTCCTTCACCCCGGATCCGGCCGCCTCGTATGGGGCCGGTCCATCCCGTCGGCTAATGCCCGTTGCCAAGTCTTTGAGGCTCGGCGCTATCAAGATCGGCGATCACCGTTTCGCCGCCGACCATGGTCTGCCCGACAACGACCAGCGGAGCAACCTCCGGCGGAAGATAGACATCGGTCCGGCTGCCGAATCTGATCAATCCAAACCGATGCCCCACCCGGCATGTATCGCCGTCGTTGAGGGTGTTGAATATGCGGCGGGCAACCAGGCCCGCGATCTGAACGACGGCCAGTTGCCGGCCATCGGCCAACTCGATCACAGCCCCGCAACGCTCGTTTTCCTCGCTGGCCTTATCCAGGTTGGCGCTGAGAAATTTGCCGGGATGATAATGGACACGGCTTACCCGGCCGTCGATCGGGATACGATTCACATGCACATTGAAAACATTGAGAAAGATCGATACCCGTGTCAACGGCGCGTCGCCCAAATCCAATTCCTTGGGCGGCGGTGCCCGCTCAATCGCCGAGACGACACCATCGGCCGGGGCAATAACAAGGCCGGGACGGGTGGGCACGATCCGAACGGGATCACGAAAGAAATAAACGCACCACGCCGTCGCAACAACGCCGAGCCAGCCCAAGGGTTGCCAAAGCAGAAAGAGTAACAGCGTCACCACGGCAAACGCCGCAATGAACGGATATCCCGCACGGTGGATTGGGACGATAACGGATTTAAGGGCAGACATGCCCGTATTGCCAGCCATATGTCGGTTCCCGGCGTTTCGGCGTGAATCAGACGAAGCGCGCGACGGCAGCACACCAGCCGCCGCCGATCTGGTGTAGCCTACCATCACTTTGCTCCGACGGCGATGGCGGGTATATGTAACGGCTTGCGGGCGACTTTTGAACCACCGATTGCGCCGATTGCCCTGTGCCGGCATCTCTGCAAACGAAAGGACGACCGATGCCCGACCTGCCCGAAGTCGCCATTGGAATGCCCCCCGCCCCCGAGGGTCATGATACCGCTACGGCTGGGCTCGCACTTTGGGCGGTCAACCTCGCCCGGCCGATCAGCGATCTGGACGCGTGGTCGAACCGGCTGGCCATCCAGGCACGGCGAGCCGCCGATGCCGGGCTGGGCATGCTTATTCTGCCGGAATACGCTTGTGCCCAATGGCTGCATCTGCCTGACGCCCCGACAGACCCGCGCCGCCAAATCGGCTGGATGGCCGATCAAGCGGCGAAGACAACGCCGAATGTCGCCCAAATCGCCCGCGAGACCGGCATCGATATTCTGGCCGGCACTTGGCCATGGATCGAAGCCGGCGGGGCCGAAGGGCACAATGGGCCCGCGCCCGTCAACCGCGCCCTGTTCTGTCGGCCGGACGGCACGACCGTGTTTCAGGACAAGCTGACATTGACGCCGGGGGAACGCGATGCCGACTCCTGGACGCTGGCTCCGGGCGCCATCGTCACGGTTTTCAACTGGCGGGGATGGCGGACCGCGATCGTCGTTTGCTTGGATATCGAACAGCCGTCTTTGGCCGCTAAGCTGGCGCCGTTCGATCTCGACCTCGTTCTGGTGCCAAGCATGACTGCGGGCGCCACCGGGTACCATCGGGTGCATGCTTGCGCCCGCGCGCGGGCGGTGGAACTGATGAGCGTCGTGGCCGTCGTCGGAACCATCGGCACCCTGCCCGACGGCTCGACGAACAATGGCGGCGCGGCGGTTTACACGCCGTGCGAAGGCGGTTTGGCCGATGGCGGGTTCATGACCGGGACCGGCCGGTTGGATGGGCATCATGGCGACGGTCCAATCCTGGCCGTTCCCGATCTGCCGCTCGCGGCCGTGCGCGCCATGCGTCACGGCGGCGCCGAGGTCTGGCCGGGACCGTGGGACGCGTCCGCCATTACCGTGACCGACAAGGCTTGAGGGGCTCGCCTCCCTCAGCCTGTCATGACGCGACCGTCATTATTTCGCGTCCGGCTGCTGCTGGGTAATGCAGTGGATGCCGCCGCCGCCCCAGGCGATGTCGAAAGCCGGGACTTGGACAATCCGCCGTTCGGGATACAACTCGCGGAATATCTTATACGCACGATCGTCGGCGGATTGCCCGAAGCCTGGAACGATTACCGCCCCGTTGCAAAGATAGAAATTGGCATAAGAAAGGGTAATCCGCCCACCATTGGGATAATCCCGGGCATTGGGCTGCGGCAGCTCAATCACCTTCAACCGCGCGCCCGTGGCGTCGGTCGCGTTTCGCAAAATCTCGAGATTGTCCTGGAACACGTCGTAATTGGCGTCTTCCTTGTCGTCGGTCGTGAGCGCCAGCACAACACCGGGCTTGGCAAAGGCGGCGATTTCGTCGACATGGCCGTCGGTTTCGTCCTCCTCATAGCCTTGCGGCAACCAGATGGTCCGGGAAATGCCCAGCCAGTCGCGCAAGCCTTCCTCGACCTTTTCCCGGGTCATGCCGGGATTGCGGTTGGGATTGAGCAGGCATTCCTCGGTCACGATGGCCGTGCCCTGACCGTCAACGGTGATCGCGCCGCCCTCGAAAACAAACGGCGCGTCAAATCGTGGGATGCCCAACCGATCGGCGATGCGGGCCGCGACGGCGGCATCGTTCTCATACGGGGTGTATTTCGCCCCCCAAGCGTTGAAACGGAAATGAGCCGCCGCCAAGCCGCCCAGCCCATCAACCAGGAAAATCGGCCCGTTGTCGCGCAGCCAGCTATCGTCAATGTCGAATGGCATGACCTCGACGCTGGCGCCCAAAGCGAGCGAGGCCTCGACGACGTCGCCCGGATTGCAAACCATCGTCACGGGCTCGAAAGCCGATATGGCGTTGGCGACATCGGCAAAAGCGGCGCGCGCGGTTTCCAGCCGGTCCTCCCACACTTCTTCACGGCACGGCCATGCCATCCAGGTCCGCGTGTGTGGCGCCCATTCGGCGGGCATTTTAAATCCATGGTCTGCGGGCGTGGCCATGACAGGCTATCCTGCTGAAGATGAAGCGAAGGCGAAAGAGTAAGAATGAGAAATGCGTTTGGCAATCGTGCCGTGCATTCCCGTCGTCGATACCATCCCCCTGCCCGGCGGTCACCATATCATTGCAGGCTGCGCGCTCGGCGTCGTCCGGTTTGACGCTAGGGCAATTTCCGAACTGATTGAATCATCAGCTCGGGAAAAATTGCTCTATCTTCAATAACATAGAGCATCTTATCTGCGCCCGCCGGGGCGCAGGATGCTCTAGCGGCCTTCTTCCGCCTTGAAAGCGACCTGCGCATCGCGCTGGCGTCGGCGTTCCTGGCGCATGAGAACGACACCAGCGATCAGAATTCCCGTTGCCACGATACCGACGATAATAGTGGCCAAAGCGTTGATCTCCGGGCTTACTCCCAAACGAACACTGGAGAAAATATACATTGGCAGCGTCGTCGCCCCCGGCCCGGTTACGAAACTGGCAATGACCAAATCATCCAGCGACAGCGTAAAGGCCAGCAGCCAACCCGCAACCAAGGCCGGCGCGATGATCGGCAAGGTGATGACAGCAAAGGTTTTCATCGGCCGGGCACCGAGATCCATCGCCGCTTCTTCGATCGACCGGTCGAAACCGATCAACCGACTTTGAACCACCACCGCAATATAGGCCATAGAGAATGTGATATGGGCGATCGTGATCGTCGTCACCCCCCGTCCGGACGGCCAGCCGATCCATTGCTCCAGGGAGATAAACAGCAAGAGCTGGGAAAGCCCGGTAATGACTTCCGGCATGACCAGCGGCGCCGTCAGCATCCCGGCGAACAAAATGCGCCCCTTGAATCCGCGAAACCGCACCATCGCATAACCGGCCAGCGTCCCCAGCACCACGGCGATGCTCGCCTGCACCGCCGCGATGCGCAGCGACAGCCATGCGGCCGAGAGCACCTGGGTGTTGGTCGCAAGCTCCCGGTACCATTGCGTCGAAAATCCCGCCCAGACCGTCACCAGCCGCGACTCGTTGAACGAAAAAACGATCAACAGGATGATCGGCACATAAAGAAATGCGTAGCCAAACGCCATGGCCGACAAGAGGAACACCGACCGGGGCATCACTGCTCCTCCCGCAGCAAACGCCGATTCCGGATGGCCTGAATGATGACGATCGGAACCACCAGCAGCAACAGCAAGGCAACCGCCACGGCCGACGCAACCGGCCAATCACGGTTGTTGAAAAATTCGTCCCACAGAACCTTGCCGATCATCAATGTATCGGGCCCACCCAGAAGTTCCGGAATCACGAATTCGCCGACCGCCGGCACGAACACCAAAAGCGAGCCGGCCAAAACACCCGGCAAGCTTAGGGGAAGAGTGATCGTGAGAAAGGTTTTCCAGGGGCGGCAGCCAAGATCGGCCGACGCTTCGAGCAAAGCACCATCCAATTTTTCAAGCGTGGCGTAGAGCGGCAGGATCATGAATGGCAAATAGGAATAGGTGATCCCCAGATAGACGGCCATGTTGGTATTCATGATCTGCAATGGCTGGTCGATGATCCCCAAACTGAGAAGCAGATTGTTGAGATAGCCATTGCCACGCAATATCCCCATCCAGGCATAGACGCGGATCAGAAACGACGTCCAGAACGGCAGAATCACGAGCAGCAACAGCGGAATCCGCCATGCCCGGTCCGCCCGGGCAATGCCGTAGGCCATCGGATACCCGACCACTAGGCACAGCAGCGTCGAAATAAGGGCGATCTTGATCGAGTTCAGGTAAGCGACGGCATAAAGGCTGTCCTCGAACAAGAAACGAAAATTGGCGAAATTCAGCGTAATCGTCAGATAGGTGTCGCTCGTCCATTCCAGCAACGGCGAATAGGGGGGCCGTCCGAATACCATCTCGGCAAAACTGATCTTGAGGACGATCAGAAAGGGGACGAGAAAGAACAGCAGCAGCCAACCATAGGCCGGCAAGAGCGCGAGGAATTGCCCGGTCAATCCGATCCGCCGCGCTTGGGCCGCGACCCGGTCCACAAAACCGATCCGCGGCGGCGGTTCCGATCCGCCCGCCCGGCCCATACCCGCCGGGTCCATACCCGGCTGTCGTTTACCGGTCGTCATTCGGTCAAGACCACCGCAGCTTGAGGGCGCCATCCGATCGTGACCCGGTCATCCCAGGTAATCGGCATTTCCGTGCGCCGAGCCAGATTGGGCGCGGTCACCCGCACGGTCAGACCTTCGTCCAGGTCAACCAGATAATTCGACGTGCTGCCGAGATAGGCAATATCGCGCACCGTGCCGACGGCGCTGTTATGGGGCTTGTCCTGCAGCCCGCCGGCCGCCCCTTCACCGCCATTCTCCCCGGCGGCCAGCCCGATCGACATTTTCTCGGGCCGAACCGCGATCCAAACGCGCGCGCCCAACGCGACCCCGCCGGCCGATGCAACTTGGAGCACACCCAGGACCGGATTGCCGGTATCGACCGATAGGAGTCCGGCCTCGTTGTCGGTGACAACCCCCTCGAACATATTCACCGAACCGATGAATTCGGCCACAAACCGACTTTGCGGAAACTCGTAAATCTCCCCCGGCGTGCCGAGCTGAGAAACCAAACCGCTGTCCATAACAGCGATTCGCGACGACATGGTCATCGCCTCTTCCTGGTCGTGCGTTACGACGACAAAGGTGATGCCCAATTGTTCTTGAATATTGACCAATTCAAATTGCGTGCGCTCGCGAAGCTTTTTGTCCAGCGCGGCAAGCGGTTCGTCCAGCAGCAGCAGTTTCGGTTTTTTCGCGATACAGCGCGCAAGCGCCACCCGCTGGCGTTGACCGCCTGAGAGCTGATGGGGCCGCCGCCGCCGAAACTGGCCAAGCTGCACCAAGTCGAGCATCTCGTCGACGCGGGTGCGGATCTCGGCCTTCGACAACCGATCCTGCTTCAGGCCAAAGGCGACATTCTGCTCGACCGTCATATGCGGGAACAAGGCATAGGACTGGAACATCATATTGACCGGCCGATTATACGGGGCGATTCCCGCCATATCGACACCATCAATGAAAATCCGGCCCGATGTCGGCTGCTCGAATCCGGCCAACATCCGCAGCAAAGTCGTCTTGCCGCAGCCGGAACCGCCCAGCAGGGCAAAGAACTCCCCCTGATAGATCGACAAGGTAATGTCGTTGACGGCGACGAAATCTCCGAACGATTTGGTCACGTTTTCGATGCGGATATAAGGTTGTGCCGTCGGATCCTGCCAGGGTTCCTGCAGGGCACGGGCGCGGGAATTCGGGGCCATGATCGACCGATGGGCTCCTGGATGAATCCGGAAATCTTGATCGGCGGAACCGATACGGCTGTGCCGCACCGGCCCCTCGATCACCTCGTCGTGAGATTACTGCCCGGTCCGCACGCGGGTCCATGTCCGCGTTCTGGCCCGCTCATAGGCCGGTTCGACCGCCTGAGCCGAGAACAGCCGATCCTGAACCTCTTGGGGCGGATAAACAGCCGGATCGGATGCGATGTCCGGATCCATCAGGTCCTGCGACGCCGGCACCGCGTTGGCATAAACGACATAATCGGTGATATCGGCGATCACATCCGGCTCGAGGATGAAGTTGATGAACGCATGGGCCGCCTCGGGATTCGGCGCGTCGGCCGGGATGCCCATCATATCGAACCAAAGCACCGTGCCCTCTTCAGGGATGGTGTATCCGATGGTGAAATCCTGGCCCGCTTCGGCGGCACGGTCGCGCGCCTGGAAGACATCGCCCGACCAGCCGATGGCCAAGCAAATCTCGCCATTCGCCAAGTCATTGATATATTGAGACGAATGGAAGTAGCGCACATGCTCGCGCAGTTCCATCAGCCTGTCTTCGGCTTCCTGCAACGCATCCAGGTCTTCGCCATACGGCTCGTGACCGAGATAGTTGAGCATCATCGGAATGATCTCGGCCGCGTCGTCAAGCATCGAGACGCCGCAATCAGCGAAATTGGCCACCGTTTCGGGGTCGAATATCATGTCCAGCGACGTCAGCGGCGCATCCGGCTTGCGATCGAGCACGGCTTCGCGGTTGTACCCGAAGCCGTTGGTGCCCCACATGTAAATGACCCCGTAATCCGCCGTGTCGACACGGTCCATCAAGCCGGGGTCGAGGTTCTCGTAATTCGGAATCTGGTCCAGGTCGAGTGGCTGATAAATGCCGGCATCGACCTGGCGGGCGAAATACGGAACGGCCGTCGGGACCACGATGTCATACCCGGCGGCACCCGCCATCATCCGTGCTTCAACGACCGAATTGCTGTCATAAACGTCATAATTGACGCTGATGCCGGTTTCCGCTTCGAACCGCTCGATCGTATCTCCAGCGATGTAATCGGACCAGTTGAAAACGTTCAATTGCTGAGCGTTAGCGGCAGACACCGTCAATCCGCCAGTGATTCCGATGGCACAAAGGGCCGTCGCCGCCATCAGACCCGCACCGATCTTTTTGCTGTTCTTTCCACTTTGAAATCTGTCTTGCCGCATGGCCTGCCCTGCCTCTTGCTTGGTTACCAGTGTCCTGCGGCGCAACCTTTCCGGGTGCGCCGCAGCATCCCTCCTTGTCAACGATGCACGATAAGGGCAACCCCCTTTACGATCCAGAGGCAATTGACCGATCAAGCGACATCCGGCCTAATCTTCCCCAGCCGCATTGGCCTCCACGCACCTTAAAGCCGGCCCAGATCGCGGGCCGTGGCATCGATGGCCGCACGCGCACGGTCCAAAATCACATCAATGTCGTCCCGTGTCGCGATCAGCGCCGGCGACAGCACCATCGCGTCGCGCACCGCCCGCATCACGAGATCGTTCTTGAAACAGTGATCGCGACAGCGTGACCCGACCGATCCGACATCCGGAAAGCGGGCGCGGGTTTTCCGGTCGGCGACCAGTTCAATCGCCCCGATCAGGCCTTCGCTGCGCACTTCTCCTACGATCGGATGATCGTCGAACACCTCGTGCAGACGGCGGTTCAGATACGGGCCGGTATCGGTGCGGACACGGTCGATCAGCCCTTCCCGGCGAATCACATCGATATTGGCCAGCGCGACGGCGCAGGGCACCGGATGACCGGAATAGGTATAGCCGTGGTAAAATTCCCCGCCTTTTTCGATCAGCGTGTCGGCCACTCTGTCGCCGACCATCACGGCCGATAACGGCTGATAGCCCGACGTGATGCCTTTGGCCAAGGTCATCAGATCGGGCTTGATGCCATACCGATCCGATCCGAACCAATGCCCGGTGCGGCCGAATCCGGTGATCACCTCGTCGGCAATCACGAGAACGTCATGCCGGCGGCAGATTTCCTGGATACGATCCCAATAGTCGGCGGGCGGAATGATGACGCCGCCGGCGCCCTGTATCGGCTCGCCGATAAAGGCGGCAACCGAATCGGCCCCCAACTCCTTGATCCGGTCCTCGACCGCTTTGGCCGCCAACGCGGCAAATGCGTCTTCGGACAGATCGCCGCCGAAATCATAGGAATAGGGCGGCATGACATGATGGAAACCGGGCATCGGCAGATCGGCTTGGCGATGCATCGCCCCCATGCCGCCAAGACTGATCGACGCCATGGTCGAGCCGTGATAGCCGAATTGCCGGCCGATGAACGCCTTCTTGCGGGGCTTGCCCTGAAGATTCCAGAAATGGCGCACCATACGAACGATGGTATCGTTCGACTCCGAGCCGGACGACCCGTAGAAGACGTGATTTAACCCATCGGGCGTCAGGTCGACCAGCGTCGCCGCCAATTGGATCGGCGCGGGCGTGGCCGTCTTGAAAAAGCAGTTGTAATACGGCAGCGCTTGCAATTGATCATAGGCGGCCCGAGCCAGTTCCTCCCGCCCATACCCGACATTGACGCACCATAGCCCGGCCATGGCGTCGATCATCTCGCCGCCATCGGTATCCCAAAGGCGCAGACCCTCGGCCCTGGCGATGATTCGGCTGCCGCCCTCGCCGGCAAGGGATTTATAGTCAGTGAACGGATGAAGATGATGTGCAGTGTCGAGTTTTTTCAGCTCGGCCGTATTGGGTATCGATTGTGCCATAGTCTGTAATCTCCAGGGCATGGACAGCCCATGCCGAAATGCCGCGGTGTTCTGACGTCGCCGTTGTCGGCGGTCGGCATCACGCCGGCGGGTTATACCCGATCCGGGCGCAGAGAATCAGAAGGTCATCCTTCGGCGTCCGCCATCCGCGATAGGGGCGCAACCGACCGTCGACGCTCTCGATATTCGGCGATGCCACGGCGAATTCGCCCCTTCGCTAAAGTGATATCAGACGTTCAAAAGCAGGTTTTCCCGTTCCCAGGAACTGATCACCTGTTGATAGGCATCATACTCGGCCAGCTTCACATACCATACGGCATCGACGAACTTGTCGCCAAGCACCTCACGCAGCGGCTTCGACGCGCTGAATTTGCCAAGCGCATCCCAAAGATGGCGCGGCAGGGTAAAGGCCAGCCGCTTGGCGCTGCCTTGCACCTGCTTCGACGGTTCCAGCGCCTGAACCATACCCAGATAGCCGCAGGCCAGCGAACCGGCGATCATCAGATACGGATTGGCGTCGGCCCCGGCCACGCGGTTTTCGACCCGTGTCGCCGCCGGTTCGGAAATCGGCACCCGGAACCCGACGCTGCGATTGTCCCGCCCCCAATGAACATTGATGGGCGCATCGCTTTCGGGATCGAGCCGGCGATACGAGTTCACGTTCGGCGCGAACAGCGGCATCGCGGCCGGGACGAATTTTTGCAACCCGGCCACGAATCCGCGGAAAAGATCGCTGTGTTCGCCCTCCTCGGTGACGAACAGGTTCCGACCCGTCTCGGCATCGACCACCGATTGGTGAAGATGCATGGCGCTGCCCGGTTCGTGCTGCATGGGCTTGGCCATGAAGGTGGCATACACGTTGTGGCGCAGCGCGGCCTCGCGCACGGTGCGTTTGAACAGCAGAACCTGATCGGCCAGTTCCAGCGGTTCGCCATGATTGAAATTGATTTCGATCTGGGCGGCGCCGGCCTCGTGGCTCAACGTGTCGATATCGAGATTCATCACCTCGCAGTAATCGTAGACATCCTCGAAGATCGGATCGAACTCGTTGACGGCATCGATGCCATAGGCCTGACGGCCGGTTTCCGGCCGGCCCGACCGGCCGATCGGCGGTTCCAGCGGATAGTCGGGGTCGGTGTTGACCCGCACCAGATAGAATTCCAACTCCGGCGCAACGATGGGCCGCCAGCCCCGCGCCTCGTACAGGGCCAGCACACGGCGCAGCACCTGACGCGGCGAAATGCCGACCGGGCTACCATCGGCATAGACGCAATCGCAGATCAACTGGGCTGTCGGTTCGTCGTACCAGGGCACGAGCCGGACCGTATCGGCATCGGGCACCATATAGATATCGATGACCGCATCGTCGGTTACATCTTCGTCGCGGGGATAGGTACCGGTCACCGTCTGGATGAAGATCGATTCCGGTAGGCGCAATCCGCGTGTCGACAGACTCTTGACGAATTTCTCGTCCGGCAGGATCTTGCCGCGCGCGATACCATTCATGTCCGGCACCAAACATTCCACCTCGGTAACGCGGTGTTCGGCCAGATAATCTTCCAGAGCGCCCATAAATATTGGCCGGGTTTTGCGCCCCGACCCCTCCGTTATTCGCCATTATCGACCATGATCGACCGGTTCGGCTATCCAATCAACCCAAGGTCACGAAACGTTTGCCATCCTTGACACCGGCGGTACACCGGTCAGCATTAGCCCCTGGATATCATCCGCCCCGAACCGCATCCAGACGAATCCGGATCATTAGACAGGCTCCAAATGACAGACCCCAGCAAGAAGGCACCCTCGCCGAAGCCCAGAGCCACCCACGAAGCCGGCCCCGAACTGCCTCAGAAAAGTGAGCAAAGCCCGCCGCGAACCGACAAGCAGACCCTGCCGAAAGCCCCGGAGGCCGAGGTCGACGCCTTTCGAAAAGCGCATCCGGACATCACCCAGATCGATGTGCTGATTCCCGATGCCAGCGGTGTTTTGCGGGGCAAAAAGGTGCCTGTCGACGCCTTGAAGAAGATTTATCGCGAAGGGGCGATGTTCCCCGGGTCGCTGTTTGCCACCGATATCACCGGATCGACGATCGAAGAAACCGGACTGGGCTTCAAAGACGGTGATTCCGACCGGCCCTGCTTTCCCGTCCCCCAGACGCTCGACCCGATACCCTGGCTCAAACGGCCGACCGGCCAGATCATGCTATCCATGCGCAACCCCGACGGCTCGCCCTTTTTCGCCGATCCCCGTGCGGTCCTGGCCGGTGTCATGCAGCGGCTGAACGACGACGGCTATTTTCCCGTCGTCGCGATCGAGCTGGAATTCTACCTGATCGACCGGACCCGCACCGCCGACGGACGGCCGCAACCGCCGCTGTCGCCGGTTTCCGGGCGGCGGCAGGGCGAAACCCAGGTCTATGGTATCGAAGAACTTTACGATTTCGACGCCATGCTCAGTGAAGTCTACGATGCCTGCCAGGCGCAGAACATTCCGGTCGACAGCGCCGTCTCGGAGTATGCGCCCGGACAATACGAGATCAATCTGCACCATGTCGCCAACGCCATGGATGCCTGCGATGATGCAATCCTGTTCAAGCGCGCCGTCAAATCGGTCGCCATGCAGCACGGCATCGACGCGACCTTTATGTCGAAACCCTATGCCGACCAATCCGGCAGCGGTTTTCATATTCATCTAAGTATGCTGGACAAGGATGGCCGGAACATCTTCGCCGCGGAAGACCGTCACGGAACCCCGGAACTGCGCCATGCGATCGGCGGGCTGGGCCAAACGATGGCCGACGGTATGGCCTTTTTCGCCCAGAACCAGAACGCTTTTCGCCGGTTCCAGGTGAACAGCTATGCGCCGCACGCCCCCACTTGGGCGCACAACAACCGCTCAGCCTCCTTGCGGATCCCCCCAAGCCCGGCCGACTCGCGCCGGGTCGAGCATCGCGTCGCCGGGGCCGACGCCAACCCGTATCTGGTCATGGCGGCCGTCTTGGCCGGTGCCCATTACGGCTTGACGCATCACATCGATCCCGGCGCGCCGGTCACCGGCAATGCCTATGAAACCGTCGAGCCGACGCTCACCTCATCCTGGATTCAGGCCCTGGAGCGGCTGGAGAAAAGTGACATCTTCCGCGATTATCTGGGATCGGAATTTCTGGATGTTTACCTCGCCCTGAAATGGGCCGAACGCGAGAAATTCTTCTCGATGATCACGGCGCTTGAATACGAATGGTACCTGCACCGGGTTTGAAACCGGGCTGATTGCTGTCCGATTATCCGTAGACCCCCTTGAACAGCCGGCCTCTTTCGGTGATCAGCACGATCGCGATCGAAACAAGGCCGAGCACGGCGTAGCCGGCTGTCATCGGCAAAGCCGTGCCGTCGAAGGCCTGGCCGATGAAATAGCCCAGAATCGCGCCGCCGACGGTTGTCAGCGCCCCGACGAAGGCCGACCCGGTGCCTGCCACATGCCCCAGCGGATCCATCGCCATGGCGTTGAAATTCGGCATGATCAATCCAAAAGCGAACATGGTCAGCGCCTGAAGCGCGACGAACGAATAGACCGTCTCATGGCCCAGCAAGACAACACCCGCGTGCAGCAGGCCGATGGCGCTGTATAAAAGCAGTGCGGTATGCGAAACGCGACGCATGCCCAAGCGCTCGACGATCCGCGAGTTCAGAATCGAAGCGGCAGCGATCGCGAGCGCGATACCCGAGAAGACGACCGGAAATGCGGCGCCCAAGCCAAACACATCAACGAAAAGCTGTTGGGCTGAATTGATGAAGCCGAACAATCCGCCCATGACAACCGCTGCGGCCAGCGCATAGCCAACCGTCATCCGGCTGCCCAGCACCGAGCCGAAAGCGTCTCTGATCGACCGGGGCGAGATGAGCGTTCGGCGTTCCGGCGGCAGCGTTTCCGGAAGACGAAGGGCGATCCAGAAGGCCAACCCGACACCCAGGAGCACCAAGAGGCCAAAGATCCACTGCCATGGACCGACCAATATGATGAGTTGGCCGATCGACGGGGCGACCACCGGAACGGCGATGAACACAAACATCACCAATGACATGACCTTGGCCATCGAGCGGCCGCCATAGCAATCACGAACGATCGAAACCGCGATCACACGGGTGGCGGCCGCCCCGACACCCTGCATGGCGCGGGCGAAAAGCAGCTGCTCGAAACTCGCCGCCATGACCGCCATCGTGCCGAACAGCGCATAGATCGCCAGCCCGAACAGCAAGACGGATTTTCGGCCGTAGCGATCGGTCACCGTGCCGTAGAACAGCTGGCTGATCCCGAATCCGATCACATAGGCCGATACGACAAGCTGGTTTGTATTGGGGTCGACAACCCCCAGCGATCCGCCGATCGCCGGCAATGCGGGCAGCATGATGTCAATCGCCAGCGCGTTGACGGCCATCATGGCGGCCACGATGGCGACGAATTCCGTAAACCCCATACCGGGATGGGTTGAACCAGCGGCCTGATCGGACCGCGGCGCGACGGCCGCTGAGACAGGAGAAGATGCCATTGTATCGCTTCTTGATTGTCCGGCGCCGTGGCGGCCCTACGGGGCTGTGACGGATTTTTTTGGCCGGCAAACGGGCCTCAAGCGTGCGACGGCCGCCGCCATCCGTCAAGAAATGGCGCCCGGTTGGCGCAATACGTGCATTGCGAGCGGACGGCAGCGATCTTTCGTTGATCCGCAAGGCCCGCACGGGGTAGGATCGGCGCTCAAGCGCAGCCGTCGCGTGACTGGCGACGCGACTCGAGACATGAACGGGTACAACACGTCAAGGCACCGCTCTATTCCATAAGCTTGTCCATAAGCTTGGCGGTAAGCTTCGGGGGAAGGAACGAAAAGATGACACTGACCATCGGCGCTTTCGCGCGATCATTCATCTGGGCATTCGCAGGATCGCTCGTCTTTGCGGTCGTGCTGTTTCCTTATGGCGGCCGGGGCGGGCTTGTCGGACTTCAGTTCATGGTCGCTCATACGGCAGCGATCTTTATCGCCGCCCTGATCCTCTATTCGTATCCGACGGCGACCACGCCGATCTATAAGCGCTTCATGGGCCTGCGCGGCCTGGAATCGACCTTAATATTCCTGTTGATGATCGAATTGGCCATTTTCGGCGCCGTCGCCGCTTTCTGGCTGGTCGGGGTGCTCGTCAGCTTTTTCGGATGGTGGACCGAACGCGTTGGAACGGCGTGGGGCGCAGCCCATTTCGTGACCAGCGCTGCCCTGTTCCTTTATTTCTATCATATGCGCGATACGATCCGCACCACCTCGTGGGTCACGGCGCCGCTGGCAATCAGCTTGGCCCTGCTTCTGGTCCCGTTCATCTATGAAGGCATCTATTTCTTCTAGATGCCGGCGGTCGAGAGGCGGCTTGGCAACCGACCCCCAAAATCGAGAAGACCAAAAATCGAGAAGCCGGGGACCTGTCGTGGAGGTCCCCGATCTTGCATCAAATCCATCAAAGCGCTTCGGCTATCGCCTTGCCGCAAGTGACCGTGTCGGCCGATCCGCCCAGGTCGCGGGTTCGCAAGGCCGGCTCGGCCATCACGGACTCGATCGCCGCCAATACGGCGCTGCCGGCCTCGGTCTGCCCGAAATGGTCCAGCATCAAGGCCGCCGACCAGATCTGCCCGATCGGATTGGCGACACCCTGACCGGCAATGTCGGGCGCCGATCCGTGCACCGGTTCGAACAGGGACGGGAACAGCCCTTCGGGATTGATATTGGCGGACGGGGCAATGCCGATCGTGCCTGTGCATGCCGGCCCCAAATCGGACAGGATGTCGCCGAACAGGTTGGACGCGACGATGACGTCGAACCAATCCGGATGCAGGACGAAATTCGCCACCAGAATATCGATATGGAATTTGTCGGTCGAAATATCCGGGTAGCGCTTGGCCATCGCTTCGAATCGCTCGTCCCAATAGGGCATGGTGATCGAAATGCCATTCGACTTGGTCGCCGATGTTACATGCCGCCGCTTCCGGGTTTGCGCCAGATCGAATGCATATTTCATGACCCGGTCGACGCCGGTTCGCGACATCACTGTTTCCTGAATGACAACCTCGCGGTCGGTGCCTTCGAACATGCGGCCGCCGATCGACGAATACTCCCCCTCGGTGTTCTCGCGAACGATATAGAAATCGATATCACCGACATTCCGGCCCGCCAGCGGGGGCGTGATCCCCGGCATCAACCGCACCGGCCGAAGATTGACATACTGATCAAAGACCCGGCGGAACTGCAGCAATGATCCCCAAAGCGAGACATGATCCGGCACCGTTGCGGGCCATCCGACAGCGCCGAAAAAGACCGCATCCTGGCCTTCGAGTTGCTGCTGCCAATCCTCGGGCATCATCCGGCCATGCTTGGCATAGTAGTCGCAACACGCAAAATCGAACCAGGTCTGCTCGATCTCGAACCCGAACTTCGATGCCGCTGCCTCCAGCACCCGCACGCCTTCCGGCATGACCTCTTTGCCGATCCCGTCGCCCGGAATGACGGCGATTTTGAATTTACCGGTCACTATCTTGTTCTCCCGCATTCACGATCATTGCCTGCCGGCCCGCCCGGCTTTTCCAAATCACTCTGCTCCAAATCACTCTGCGCACTCTTGTAATCCATCCGACGCCCTGGACGCCAATTCAACAGGCAACAATCTTCAGACGCGCCCGTTTCAAATCATCGTGCCAGGCCGGGTTTAGGCAGTCCCAGGCCCGACAGAGAGTCTGATCACCCCCGGCGGTGCAGGGGCATGGTGGCACAATGGACCCCGCCGCCGCCCCTGGTCAGAAGGTCGAAGGCAGGGTCGAGCACCTCGATCCCTTCGGCACGCAGCCGGGCGTTCAAATCCGTCTGATGGGCCGGCGATATGACCCGGTCGTTGCCCAGCGCCAGGATGTTCGCGCCCAGGGCCATGGCGTCGCGATAACCGATCGCCAAGCGCCGGATCCCGCGATCGTCGAGCCAAGCCAATAGGTCGGGCTCGACGACATCCTCGCAGACGAGCGCCAGCCCGTCCGCCGCCATACAGAACAGCAAATCCAAATGCAGGAAATGTTCCGCGAACGGATAAAGCCGAACCTCCCATCCCTCGCGCTCCAGCCAACTGCTGAACTGCTTCGCACCAGCCTCGGAGGTCCGTTCGCCCGAATGGCCGATCAGCGCCAGCCCCGGCCGAATGAGATGAATGTCGCCGCCTTCGAGGCTGCCATGGGTGGCATAGCCCCATATCGGAATGCCGGCCGACTGATGGAATGTCAGGATCGAGGCATATTCCCCGCGCCGCTGGGGCCTGAAGAGCTGGGTCACGACGGTGCCCCACGGGGTCATCTGCGAACTGTCGCGTGTATAGACCTGATAGGGCAAATGGGGGTCCGGGGTCAGGTAATGCCGCCGCACTCCGGCCGTATCGAGTGCCGATTCCAGTTCCCGAAATTGCGCCGCCACTTGCTCGGGATCGGGCCGCTCACCCGCCGCCAGAGCCGCCTTGGCCACGACATTGGTCGGAATCCAGTGATAATGATCGGGCCGGCAAAGCAGCACATCGGTCAAGACACCCGTTTCCGATCCGACACCCCACTCCATTCGCTTCCCCACTGGCTCTTGCGCATACCGAGCGGCCCTATCAGCCGCCCCTGAGATTGTCAGGATGCACCCGCGGCCCATTGCCCGGCAAGGCTGGAACGAAACGCGAGAAATAAACAGGCCGCCCCCCTGGACTTCGCCGCGCGAAGCGAGACATTAGGGTTCATGAGCACCAATCGCCCTGCATTGACTGACAGACGGACCATCGGGATCGCCGGCGCCATCGCCGGGGCGTTCACGGTGTTCACTGTCGCCGTATGGGCGCTCGGCCCGTTGGATTTCGCCCCGACACCGGGATATTCGTGGCTTCCGGCCGTCATGGTCTTTGCGGTCACGCTGGGGCTCATGATGGTTTTTCTGCCGCTTCATCGAAATATCGACCGTTTTGGGGCGGCCAACGGCGTTACCCTGGCACGGGGCGTGATCACGGCATGGCTCGCCGGGCTGATCGGCACCCAATTCGATGTCGGGTCCGTGGGGTGGTGGGTTACCGGCGCTGCGCTGATCGCCCTTGCCCTGGATGGGATCGACGGCTATCTGGCCCGGACGCAAGGGACGGCATCACCCTTTGGCGCCCGCTTCGACATGGAAATCGATGCGCTTTTCATCCTGCTGATGTCATATTTGGTGTTCGAAGCAGGCCGTGCCGGGCCTTGGGTTCTACTGATCGGTCTCATGCGATACGGTTTCGTTGCGGCCGGTTGGATATGGCCGTCATTGCGCGACGAACTTCCGCCAAGTTTCCGGCGCAAATTCGTTTGTGTGATCCAGGGCGGCGGGCTGACGCTGTGCTTCGTTCCGCTGGTAAGCGACACGACGGCATCCGCGCTTGCCGTAATCGCGCTGGGATCGCTTGCGTGGTCGTTCGCAATCGACGTCGTCTATTTGGTACGGCATCGCAAAGACAGAAACCGAAATCATGCGGGAGAAACGTCATGAAGCCCGGATTTGATCAGACGGAAAACAAGCAGCGTTATACCCTGACAAAATCACTGGCCATCGCAGTGGTCGGCGCCGCCGCCCTTCCCGGCTTGGCAACCGATGCCCGGGCGAATATGGAGACCTTTACGCTCGACCCCGAGCATACGACCGTCGCTTTCATGGTGTCGCATATCGGATACGCCAAGACACTGGGCCAATTCACCGAGGTCGAGGGCACGTTCCGCTTCGACGAAGAGGCCCCGGCGCTGGAAAGTATCGAGGTGACCATTGATACCGCAAGCGTCAACACGCACCACGAGGCGCGCGACAACCACGTGCGCAGCGGCGATTTCCTCGATGTCGACAATCATCCGACCATGACATTCGTCGGCACCGGCAGCGAACGGCTCTCGGAAACGACGGGCCGCGTGACCGGTGACCTGACCTTGCTGGGCGAGACCCGCGAAGTGACGCTGGACGTCACGTTGAACAAGGCGGGCGAGTATCCGTATAGCCCACCCGGTGTCGACGGCCGGCCCTATCACATCGGCGTATCGGCGCGGACGGAGGTCGACCGCTCCGATTGGGGAATGACTTACGGCATCGACAACGGCTTGGTCGGCGATACCGTCGAGATCATTCTGGAATTCGAGGCCCGCCGCAATGATTGACGAAACCGCCCCCAAACCGGGGGGTGCCGCCCGTATGGACTGGTCGACCCTGCGCGGCTTGGCCCGCAGCTTGGCGATCTATTACGCCGTGCCGGGGCGCGGGATGCGCCTTCGGCGGTTTTATCGGACATTCCTGAAGCCGGGCGATCTTTATTTCGATATCGGCGCCCATGTGGGCCATCGGATAAGGGCCGCCCGCGCGGTCGGGGCAACGGTGGTCGGCGTTGAACCGCAACCGGCATGTTTTTCCCTGTTGTCACGACTTTATGGCCGCGATCCCGGCACGACCCTGATTCAAGCCGCGGTGGGCGCCGAAAACGGCGAATTGACCTTGCAGATCAGCAGCGCGACCCCGACCGTGACCACGGTGAACGCGGACTGGATACAAACCGTCAAACGTGATCCCGGCTTTTCCGCTGTGGATTGGGATCGGTCTGTGACGGTACCCGCAACGACCCTGGATACGCTGATCAAACGGCACGGCCTGCCCGTGTTCTGCAA